>Ga0185299_10001900_pt1 | contig 35699 bp, 38 predicted proteins | sample PaiPotPPA55metaG_FD_128002 | JGI IMG/M metagenome (GOLD analysis project Ga0185299, IMG submission 128002) | Iron sulfur acid spring bacterial and archeal communities from Banff, Canada, to study Microbial Dark Matter (Phase II) - Paint Pots PPA... ...
CGTCGCAGATCGTGGCCCCGCACAGGTGGTTGGAGGTGAAATGCCCGCTTTTGCCTTGCCGCCGCTGCGTCATTCCGATGTGAGTTTAAGTTCGTTGCGCGGCAAGGACGTATTGGTGAACGTGTGGGCGACCTGGTGCGGGCCTTGCCGGCGCGAGATGCCGGCACTCGCGGAGCTGGCCAGGAAAATGGGTCCGCGGTTGGAGGTGGTCGCCATCGATCAGGGTGAGGATGCGCCGGTGGTTACGGCATATGTCAAACAGTTTGGCGTCGGCTTTCCGGTTTATCTCGATCGCGATCAGCGCGTCGGCACGATGCTTCACCTCGTTGGGTTGCCGAGTTCGTTTTTTGTGGATCGCAGCGGCGTGGTTCGGGACGCGGTCGATGGTGAAATGACCTATCAGGTGATGGCGGAGAAGGCTCAGCGGCTGGTCGCCGGCGGCTGAACGAAGTGATGATGCAACACGGCTCATTTATATCGAGGGCACTGCGGACTCTCAAAACTGCAACGCTGTTGACGTTAGCGGGATTCGTGCTCGCCGTGGTTGCAACGGGGGGATGCAGTTCAAGCTCGACGCCCTCGCCTGGAAGTTCTCCTACACCGATCGCTTCGGTCGGAACACCTTCCCCCACTCCGACGCCCTCACCAACGCCGACCGCGGTGAACTTCGTGATATTGAATTATGCGAGCGTCGCACCAACGAACGATCCGACATACGGGCAGATCGACGGTATCGGTCAAGCAACTGCAATGCCGACGTCAACAGCAACGCCGACGGTTGTATCGAAGGTTGTTACCGTGCATTGCAACCAGACCATTCAGTTTTATAACCTCGATCGATCATCGAACCACACTGCCTCGCTTTTAGGGCCGGCATCGGGAATGAACTGGCCTTTGTTCAACAACGTCAACGGCGCAAGCACGGCGACTCCGCAGTTCACAGTTTCACAGCTGACGCCAATTACGTACCCGCAGTTCTCAACCGGAACGATGTTGGCGTTCGGTTCGGGTTTTGCGAACTCGTTTGTCTATTCGACCGGGCCTTCGGCCGGCGCGTTCTACTATGAAGACTACTATGTGTACAGTGCCGGCGCCACGCCGCTGATGCGAACGGTTATCAATATTCTTTGTCCCTGACTTAGCCTTGCGCTCTGTCGCGCGGCGCTTTTACTAAGCTCTTTTTCAGCATATCATTCAGGCGCGTTTCATCGCCCCACGCTACGCTTTGTCAAGCGGGTGGGATGTTGCGCCCTGTCATTCCACCCGCCGCTTAGCGGAACCGCAAGCTTTGTCGGGGCGGGAGGAACAGGAACTGTGAATCTTCGAGCAATTTTGAAACAACCCGCAGCCGTCGCGACCGTTGTGGCGATTGTAACTCTTGCTGTCGCAGCGTGCGGCGGAGGCGGAGGCGGCGGTCTTGCTAATAACGGCTGCGCGGCCTCGGCAGCACACATCTTGGGCTACGGTGGTGGGGGTAGCGGCGGTAACGGAAGCGGCACCTGTCCTCAGCCAGTTAGTACGACTCCAGCAGCGGCCGCAACGCCAGTCGGCCTTCTGCTAACGGGCGAGAACAACGTGAACGTGGCGCCCTACGGCAACGTCAAAGGATTCTTCCCTGGCACCAACGGTAGTCCGCCGAGCGGATCAAACGTCGTGAACCTCACCGCCATGCAGAACGTTACGTTCACCAACACGGAGGCAAGCGGCGGCTTCCCACACACCGCGAGCTTCATCCAAACATGGGGTGGTTCGTTCCCGGCGAGTCCGACGATTCCGTCGAGCGCATCGGCGGCTGGTACGAGCATCTCAAGCTCGGGCTTCAGTTCGGGCAACCTCAACCCAGGACAAACATCAGCAGTCTACAGTACGGGCGCACCAGGGATGTTTATCTTCGGATGCGCGTACCACTACGTGTCAAACAACATGCGCACGGTTGTCATCGTCCACTAACGGTCGATATGAAACAACGGTCGATATGAAATCGACCGCTACAGGGTGAGCAGAAATGGACGCCGCGCCTACGGCGTCCGTTTTCTTTAACTCGCTTTCGTCTGCGCCGTCAGAGCCGGAAGTATCTTCACAAAGTTCTGCGCGAGCGTGTCGTAGTCGGGTGACTGATACTCTTCAACCCGGCCCGCATCGCACAGCTGCGTGAGGGCAGGATCGATCGGCAACTGCGCGAGGAGCGGTGCACCGCTTTCGACGACGAGCTGCACGCCTTTGGACTCACCGAAGAGCTCGTAGCGTTTGCCCGTTTCCTTATCTTCAAAATACGACATGTTCTCGACCAGGCCGACAACCGGCACCTTGAGCTGCTGTGTGAGTTTGACCGCTTTGCTAACGATCATTGTGGTCAGCCCTTGGGGCGTTGTTACGAGCACGACGCCTGAGACCGGCAGCGCCTGTAGCACGGTAAGCGGCGCGTCGGATGTGCCGGGCGGCAGATCGATGAAGAGATAATCGATCTTGCCCCACTCGAGGTCCGTGTAAAATTGTTGGATGGCGCGAGAAACCATTGGGCCTCGCCAGATAACCGCGTCCGCTTCATTGTCCAGGATGAGGTTCATCGACATGATGGGGATTCCGGTGCGCGTGGCCGGAGGATGCGGCTTCTTGTCCGCGCCTTCGTAAGGTCGCTCGCTAACGCCGAACATGCGCGCCATGCTCGGACCGGTGATATCTGCATCGAGGATTCCGACGTTGAAGCCGCGCTTGCGCAGTGCGACTGCAAGCAACGCCGTGACGAGCGACTTGCCGACGCCGCCCTTCCCGGACATGATAGCGACGACGTGCTCGATACCCGGCTTACGCGCGCGTTCGGGGGGCGGAGTCTTCGCGCTCGCCGGCCGCTCCCGAGGAGACGGCACGGTACCGTCAGCGATAAAGTTATTGAGATCCGCGATCAGTGCTTCCAGATCGAGACGATGGACGCCGGCGCCCTGGCGGATCGTCTCGTGCGTCGACACATGACATCCTGCACAGGGCAGTCCGTGCGCGCCGAAAACTCGATCGGATCCCGGATGCTTTTCGACGACTTCTTTAATCGTGATGTCGGGGGAAATCGAAGTGCTCATGCGTTACCACAACAGCTTCGCCACGAAGGACCGGAAATACCGCTCACGAACCCCCTGCGCACGGAGACTAATACACATGCGATGTTATATCATTGCCCGATCCGTTTCCATTGTCGCAGTTATCGCGCTGCTCTCATTCAGCCTCGCAGGATGTTCCGGCAACGCGCCGAGCGGACAGACCGGCGGCGCGTCAGTCGTCAAGATTGGAGCAGATCTCCCTGTTTCGGGTGGTGACGCTTCGGATGGCGTGCCGACCGCCAACGGCGTCAAGCTCGCCGTCATCGATGCGAACAAGCGCAACCTTATCCCCGGATATACAATTGTCGCGTCGGTCGTCGACGATGCCGTAAACGGCGTCCATAATCCGAGCCAAGGTGCGAAAAACATTCAATCCTTCGCGAGTGACTCGGCGGTGCTCGGGGTCGTCGGCCCCTTCAACAGCAATGTCGCAAAGGCGGAGATACCGCTCTCGAATAGTCTCGGTATCGCCCTGATCAGCCCAGCAAACACGAACCCAGATCTGACGAAAGGTCCGCTCGCGCAGCAGCTGCGCACGACGAACCCAAATGACATCACATACTTCAGAGTGTGCACGACCGATGACATTCAGGGCCCGGCTGGGGCCGACTATGCAGCACAAGTCGTTAAACTCAAACGCGCGTACATTCTTGATGATAATGAAACCTACGGAAAGGGCGTCGCCGATCAGTGGGCCGCGCAGTTCCAAAAGGACGGCGGTACGGCGCTCGGTCACGATCACATTACGAAGGGGCAGCAAGATTTTCACGCGCTCTTGACGCGCGCAGCAAGCCTCAACCCCGATGTTGTCTTCTACGGTGGCACGACCTCAACCGGCGGCGGCCTCGTGCGCAAGCAGATGGCCGATGCCGGCATTGGCAGCATTGCGTACTTTGGCGCGGACGGCGTGCGTAACGATCAGTTCCTCACTGACGCTGGCAGTGCCGCTGATGATTCCTACGCAACTGTGGCAACCGTCAACGCCGCGAAGATCCCGGCGGCGCAGACCTTCCTCAAGGAGTATCAGGCCCAGTTTAATGTGCCGGTTGGCTCCTACTCGGCAAACGGCTATGTCGCGGCGATGACTATCATCGAGGCGGTCGCGGCAGCGATGAAAGGCGCCGGCGGTTCGCTTCCGACGCGCGCGCAAGTGCTCGATCAGTTGCGCTCGGGCAAGGTTCACCACAGCGTCATCGGCGACTTTTCATTCGACAAGAACGGCGACACGACGAACAAAATCATTTCGATCTACGGCGTTCAGAACGGCGGCTGGGTGTTTCTCAGTCAGAGGAATTACGCTCGGTGATCCGCGCCTCGACCGTCGCCGGCATTGCCTGATCTTCACCAGTTCGCCCAACAGCTCATCAACGGCATCGCGCTCGGTGGTGTCTATGCGCTGATCGCGCTGGGGTACACGATGGTCTACGGGATCATCGAGCTCATCAACTTCGCACACGGCGACGTCTATACGCTCGGATCGTACTTCTCGCTCAGCATCTTGGCGCTCATCCCGCTTTCACGCTACACCCAGGGTTGGGAGCTGTGGCTCATCGCCATTGTCGTCATCTTGCTCGCCGCGCTCTTGTGCGGCATCGTCGGAGTGCTCATCGAGCGGCTCGCGTATCGACGATTACGCAATGCGCCTCGGCTGGCGCCGCTCATTACGGCAATTGGCGTCTCGCTCATCCTCGAGAACATCATGCAAATATGGAAAGGGACCTCGGAGGTATCGTTCCCTCAGTTCCTTCCGGACCACGTTCACCTGCTGTTCGGCGTCGGCTTTCACGATCGCGCAGTGCTCGTCGTCGCCGTGAGCCTCGTCGCGATGGCGGCGCTCAATCTGCTCGTGTTTCGAACAAAGCTGGGAACGGCAATGCGGGCGACGGCACAAGACCGTGACGCCGCCCAATTGATGGGCATCAACATCAACTCAACGATCGCTTGGACGTTCTTCATCGGAGCGGCGCTCGCAGGCGTTGCGGGCTTCATCTCGGGTATCTACTACGGTACGACGTTCTTTCTCAACGGATACCAGGCCGGCCTCAAGGCCTTTACCGCAGCCGTCCTTGGCGGTATCGGCAACATTACCGGTGCGATGCTGGGCGGGTTTCTCATTGGCATCGTCGAGGCAATGACGTCGCAGTACATCTCTGACCAGTGGACCTCCGTCGTGGTATTTTCTATCCTTATACTCATCCTTGTCTTTCGGCCAAGCGGTTTGCTCGGCGAACAGGTGCCGGAAAAGGTATGAGCGTGATAAAACGCGCGCTGCCGATTGCCGGTGGGATCTTTCTCTTGCTCGTGCCGTTCATCGACAAGAATAGTTCGCATATCTCCGCGTATGCCGACACGGGCGGTCTCGTGTTGCTCGCTTTCGGATTGAACATCATCGTCGGCTACACCGGACTGCTCGCGCTCGGTTTTGCTGCGTTCTTCGCGATCGGGGCGTACACGTACGGGTTCTTAGCATCACCGCTCTTTGGTATCCACATCAACTTCTGGCCGATGATACTTGTGAGCGCCGCTGTTGCGGCAGTGTTTGGCCTCGTGCTTGGCGCTCCAACGCTTCGTCTGCGCGGCGATTATCTCGCCATCGTGACGCTCGGCTTCGGCGAGATCGTACCCCAAGTGTTGCAGAATCTTAAGTGGACGGGCGGCCCGGACGGTATCGCGGCTATCGACCAGCCGCGCCTCTTCGGCTACGCGTTTGGCTTTAATCCCATTCCGTACTACTACTTGTACCTCGTTGTCATCGCGATCGCCCTCCTGCTGCTCAACAATTTGCGCTACTCCCGAATCGGCCGCTCGTGGATGGCTATCCGAGAAGACGAGCTCGCCGCGTCGCACATGGGCATCAACACGACGGGCGCAAAACTCGCTGCTTTTTCAATGGGCGCAGCGCTCGCAGGCGTCGCAGGCGTCCTATTTGCAGCGAAGCTCAGCACGGTCAGCCCGAGCGGCTTCGATTTCAATACGTCCGTCATGATCCTCGCCGCGCTGGTCCTCGGAGGGATGGGAAACCTCATAGGCGTGCTGACGGGAGCCGTCATCATCGGCTTGCTCAACTTTCTCATTTTGCCGCAAGCGACAAACTGGGTACAAGCATTCGGACAGTTAGTTCATTCGAACGCGCTGGCGAACGTCGATCTCAACCAGTACCGCTTCCTTCTCTATGGCATGATCCTCGTGCTGGTCATGCTTTTCCGTCCGGAGGGCTTGATTCCAAGCGCCGTTAATCGTGCGGAGCTGCACGCCAAGCAGGAAACGGCCGCTCCGGAGGTCGCTCACTGATGGCGTTGCTCGCGCTCCAGGCTGTGAACAAGAACTTCGGTGGACTTGCCGCGGTCAAGGATCTAACGCTGTCGGTCGAAGCCGGCACAATCGTGAGCCTCATTGGGCCAAACGGCGCCGGCAAGTCAACCGTCTTCAATCTCATTACCGGCATCTATACGCCGACCAGCGGCACGATTGTCTTCGAGGGGCGAACCCTCAATGGTTTGCGGCCGGACCTCGTGACCGCGACCGGTGTCGCCCGTACGTTTCAGAACATTCGCCTTTTCTCGTTCATGAGCGTGTTGGAAAATATCATGGTTGGCCGCAATTCGCGCATGCGCGCAACGATAACCGACAGTGCGTTCCGTACGCCCCGCGCCACGCGTGAAGACCGGCAGGTCGAGCTGGCGGCGCGCGAGTTGCTCGCCTTTTTCGGCCTGACGCCATATGCCCATGAGTGGGCGCGCAACTTGCCGTACGGCATGCAGCGCCGCGTTGAGATAGCACGAGCACTCGCGAGCGAGCCGCGGCTCTTGATGCTCGACGAACCTGCGGCGGGAACGAATCCTGCAGAAAAGCAAGCGCTCATGCGCCTTGTTCAGTCGATCCGCGATCGCGGCGTGACGATACTGCTCATCGAGCACGACATGCGCCTCGTCATGGGAATTTCCGAATACGTGCACGTCCTTGACTACGGGGAAGAAATTGCACGCGGCGCACCCGAGCAGGTTCGTCGCGATCCGCGAGTAATCGAAGCATACCTCGGCAAGGGCGCATGAGCTCGTCCGTTCTCTCTCTTGCAGGCGTTGAAACCTTTTACGGGCGCATCCAAGCGCTGCGCGGATTGTCGCTAAACGTCAACGAGGGCGAGATTGTCGCGCTCATCGGGGCAAACGGCGCCGGAAAAACCACAACCCTGCGGACGATCTCAGGGCTCATCAAGCCGGCACGCGGCACGATCACGCTGCGCGGCGAAAATATCGTCGGCATGGTTCCGGATGCGATCGTCCGCAAAGGCGTCGTGCACTCGCCTGAAGGTCGGCGCATTTTTCCGCGACTCACCGTCCTTGAGAATCTACGTTTGGGAGCGTATGCACGCTCGGACGGCGACATCGGGGCTGACCACGACTACGTGCTGAGCCTCTTCCCGCGTCTCAAGGAGCGTCTCAAACAAAAAGGCGGCACGCTTTCCGGCGGTGAGCAACAGATGCTCGCCATTGGTCGCGCGCTCATGGCGCGTCCAAGAGTCTTGCTGCTTGACGAACCATCGCTTGGCCTCTCGCCGATTCTTGTTGATACTATTTTTTCCGTTATCGCCGATGTCAACAAAACGGGCGTGCCGATCCTGCTCATAGAGCAAAATGCGAGAAAGGCTTTGCAAGTAGCAACGCGTGGCTATGTTATGGAAACCGGAGCGATTGTGAAGAGCGGCCCAGCGCAAGCCCTGCTTGCAGACGATGACGTGCGGAAAGCTTACTTGGGCGAAGAATAGCGCTCAGATGCGTTGCCCTGCTCTTCCTGCCAAGCAGCGACGGCGTTGCGAGAGCGTTCCCTGAATTGCATGCGGCGCTGGCCGGGTGGAACTGCTCCATCCGAGTGTCTGCGCTGCCAGTCTTCGCAGATCACGGCTAACCATTCGAAGTTTGTCCATACTTGCGGGGATGGCGCACGCTAACTCCCGATCGATGATGCCGTATCGCACGAAGGCTCCTACGTTTTCGAAGAAATTAGCAAGCATTCGGATCGACTCTAATTCCTGCGACATAGGCGGTGGAGCGCCGAGCTGCTCACGGCCGGCCGGATCGCTCACGAGCTTCGGTACGGCCTCCAGGGCGTAGCGCCGAGCTTGAGCAAACCGGTCGGATTCGAGCGTTTCACGCACCTCCGTGAGCGCCGCGATCTGGTTGCTTGACCGCATGTGGCGAAGCTGAACGAGCGCGGCGATAGCCGTCGCTCCGATGACCACGAAGGTACCGATCGACGCGACGGTGCTCAATAACTCAAGCGACATCGTGTTACTGCGGAGGGACCAACTTCATGACGTAATCGTTGTCGTCGGCGCCATACGCTATCCACACGGCGTGCGTGGTCGGATCTACCACGACCGAATGGGTGCGCCTCGGCACGGGAATATCGGCAACGTGCTCAGCACCGGTATCGGTTTCTTGAATCACGGAAAGCAGCCCAATGCCGCTGGCGCAGTACAAACGCTTCTTGCCGGCATCGAACGCGATCTGGTCGACTGAGGCCGGGATGTCAACCGTCGCGATCACTGCACCCGTCGTCGTATCGAATACCGAAAGCTTGCCGTTATCACCGGCGGTAAACAGGCGGTGCGACGCCCCATCCACAGCCAGACCGTGCAGCTGTGTGGCCGGCGCAGCGCTCCAGGATGCGATGACCCGATTCGCGTTGGGGTCGATGACAAGGACGTCACCTGTTGATTCGACGTTTTGATAGATGCGGTCGGAAACTGGATCGTAGACGATATTTTCAAGCACACCACCGCCGACCGGCATGTTCCAGTACACCTTGTTCGTCCTCCCGTTGATGACAACGATTTTGTTGTCGCTGAAGCGATCGGCATAGAGCATACCGTTTTTTGAATCGAATGCAACAGCGTCGATCGGACCACCGGTAGGAATCTGATCATCTTTGACCACGAACTTGCGGCCGAAGACGACGACAAACGCCTGATGGCTCGTGCCCACGAAGTACTTCCCGTCCTTGGCGTCAACCGCGATGCCCTGACCTTCACCAACTTCTTCTTGACGCAACACGTTATTATTATTGAGATCGATAACGTCGAGCGTGCGGCTACCGGTGTGCGCAACAAGAAGACGACGGTATCGATCGTCGATTTCCAGATAGCCGAAGGTTCCCGGAGTACGTTGCACGACGATCGGCGTTTGCGGGGTCAGCGCGGGAGGAGCATCGGCACCGGACGAGGTGCGCGCAACCGCGGCGACCATTACGACAACGGCGGCCGCTCCCCACGTCGTCCAAGCAAAGCGTTTCATTTTACATCTCCTCAACGGACCTAAAGGCCCGTTGCTACGTCACGTCACCTTCGTGGCGACGCCGAGGCCATCCCCGATCGGCACGATGGCGGCATGAAGCGCCGGATGCTTGAGCAGTTCTTCATTGAACCTACGGACCGCCTGGGTGGTTTCAGCATCCGACGGGCTTGGAGCTTGCGATGCCGCGTGTCCCCACAACAGGTTGTCCGCCGCGAGCATCCCCCTCTTTTTCAGCAAGGGCACGCTGGCGGCAAGATACTGCGGATACTCCTCTTTTAAGGCGTCGATAAAAATAAACTCAAAGCTTTCCTTGGGCAGCGTCGGCAGCACGTCAAGCGCCGGCCGATTGACTATCTCGATCTGCTTCGCCACACCGGCTCGCTGAAAAAATCCCGACGCAAGCGCTGTTCGCTCACGATCGGGGTCGATGGTGAGAATCTTGCCCTTGGGTCCTTGCGCGCGCGCCATCCATAGCGTCGAGTAACCATACGCGGTGCCGATCTCTAAAATGTTCTGCGGCTGCACGGCGCTGACGAGAACGGATAGGAAGCGTCCCGTTTCGCGATCGACAATGGGTATGCTCTGGCTTCGACCGACCTTCTCAAGGTCTGTCGCCACGGCATCCAATGCAGGGTGAACGCGCTCCAAATAGTCGAGATCTCGCTCATATGCAGAATCAGATCCACCCTCGGCGACCGTCGCGGCTCGCGCCAGATTGTCGACGAGCCGGCCGGCGTTACGAGCGGTAACCGTGATGCTCTCAAAAGCGGCAGCGGCCGTATGCGGATCGATGGAACGTTTGGCGTTCAAGTCGGCGATGGCAAGCATCGTCCCGATGGCGCCGGAGAGATCGTGGGCGTATGTACGGACGTCGCTTCTCACAGAACAAATACTCCCGTGTGACTAGAGGAAGGAAAGCTGGTCGCGATCCTCACCGGCGGCGATGCGCGCATCCGGCGGCACGAGATCACCGAAGCGCGCGACAAAATCGGCCACGCGGCGCGCCAGATAGTCTCGGTCTTCGTCGCCTGCATATTCATCAAGAAGCCCGAGTTCACCGCCGACACGCTGGTAGACACGCACTCTATCGCCCACGGTAAGTCCGCGTTCCGCCAGAGCCGTGGCGAGACGGCGGTTAGCAGGCGAGTTGAACGTCTTCGATGTGATGGATTCACGGCGCGAAAATTCCTCCGGCGTCATCAAACGTTCGCGAATCTTGTCTAGCGTCTCGCGCACGATCTCGGCGATTTCCTTTTCGCGACCATCAATGAGCAGCGCGGCGATCGTGCCAACGAGTGCTCGGCCAAACGGTTCGTCTCGGCTCGAGCGGAGTGCCGATCCGCGCATCAGGAGCTCTCCGGAGGCTCGTTTAAGAACATAGTTCTTTGCCTTCAGCGACAACATGGCCGGATATCGCTCCTCTGCAACCAGGCGGAGATCATCATCCAATGTCTGGGCAACCGCGGCAACGACCGAGTCGGGGGTGCCATTGGGCGCAACGAAGTAGGCGCCGTCGGTGTCGGCCTCAATGACGCTACACCCGCGCTCGCGCAGTCCCGAAACGATACGCGACATGACGTCGCGTCCGGCTTCGGTCACGCGGCCCGCTGCGACTGGGTCATTGAAATGTAGACCATTTGTGCCCAAAAAACCAAAGAACGAGTTAATGAGGATCTTAAATGCGCTCTGCAAGCCATCTGCGGTAAGGTAGTCTTCCCGGCGATCTTCGCTGAGCGCCCGCTCAGCTTCGCGCTTCACCGCGATGCGCCGTTCGCGAAGTCCCGAGAGCATCGGCAGGAACACGCCGAGGTCGTCATCCCATGGCGCAATGCCGCGTGCCAGCATGAGCGACGGGTAGAGACTTTCGACGTCGCACTTCATCACGTCGTGAAAGACTCCAATGAGAAATGCCTCGCTAAAGGCGCCCTCGATCGGCGCCATCGGCCGTGGGCGCGGGATCGACGCTCGCTCGCGCAAGTACGCGCGAACCATGAGGCGCTCGATGCGGCTTCCGATGCCAACGCAGGCAATGCCTTGCAACGTTTCGGGCACCATTTGCGCTTGATAGACTTCGTTCGGCGTGACGAGCGCCGAAAGGCGGCCTGTATCACGTGCATCGTCGAGGCAGTATGCCTTAATTTTTGCACGCATGTCGGGATCGGACCACAGCGCCCGCATGTTAGCTGCGTCAACCATGGCGCGATGATCGTCGCCGATGCCGAGATGGAGCACGATATGTTTTAGCTTGTAATTCGGTAATTTTCGGCCGACGTCCCAGCGCACCGCGCCAATAAACGTGTCGACAATCTGGCGGCCTTCAATGCGATAATATCTGACGGCCATTCCGCTGAGTGTGGTGCGCCGAACGTTGTCATCAAGCCACATCGGCGTTTGTTCGTCGCGTCCGAGAATGAGCTGTACGCCATGACGCCGTGCGCGCTCCTGAAGGTACCAGAGGTCGAAGTTGAAGACATTGTGGCCTTCAATAATATCTGGATCGCGCGCGCGCACGATGTTAACGAATTCTTCGATAAGCGTGCCTTCATTTTGGAATTCATCTAGCGCGAGCACGCGTTCAAAACCCGAGTCGTCGCGCACGCCGATGACAACGATCTCCGCGTCGTCGCGTTCGGGGTTCACGTCCAGCGTTTCGATGTCGAACTGCATTCGGCGCAGTTGCGAAAAACGCAGACCTTTATAGAACGTCTCGCCGCTGGCGACCAAGTGCGAGGTGATGGGGTCGACGTACGCGAGACGCTGGTCCGGCGCAAGCGCACGAGCGCGATCGGTCACAGCCCGGGCATCAGAGCTGAGCATGAGGTGGCGAAGGACGTGCCGGCCTGCGAGTTCGATGCTCCCCGGCTGCGGTTTGCGCGCCAGCAGCCAGTTCTGAAGCGGCACGATGTCGCGCTGGGTAGCAGTTCCGACGCGGCGATATAAAGCAGCGGTTCCAGCCGACAGATCTGGCTCGACGGCAACGATGCCAGCGGCATGACCGTGGCCGAAGATGAGATTAGACGTCTGGTCCACGTCCAAGCCTACCGTTTTGCTTTGCGCCGTCCCTGCGCAGCTTGGACGAGCTGTTCCGAGTTGATTAGTAGTGCGTGGGTTGCGGAGTGGGTGTTGGCCCGGCCGGTGGTGAGGCCGCTGGCTGATCGCTCGACATCGGCAGCGGAATCGGCGGAAGGCTCATTTCCGGCAGCGCACTCTGATACGGACTTGGCTGCATAGGTGGCGGTATAAATCCGGTGTTGGTTGCGGCTGGGATTCCAATCGTATCGGGAACGGCGGTCGAGTAGATGGCGGTGTCTGGTGTAGTCGTACCGCCGAGGTAGCCAGATGCAGGCACAAATCCAATAGGACCGCCGCTGTAGGGCACAACACCCGGAACGTATTTCACAAGTTTGATTGCAATTTTCAAACTGAGATCGTACGCGCCGTTTTTGTGGTTGGCAACGGCGTTGCCATGGCTTGCAGTCGATAAACTCATTCCCAGCAGCAACTTGTTCTGCGATTCTATGAACGACATTCCAGTCGCCAATCCCGCACCGCGAAGCGCTGCTAGCCCGAAACCAGCCACGTTGACTTTCCCTTGAAAGCTCGTCGTGCCAGTCTGAGCGATCTGCACGACGTTCGTGTCAAGATCGCCGGCTGCGGTCGCGACAACGTTTTGCAGGGTGCAGGTCAAGATCCCGTATGGTAGGCGCACATCCCCCGCGCTCTTCCATTGCTTGCCGATGTCCGGCAGATCCCCGGTGATGCCCGAAAGAAGGATTGATGCTGGCGCGAGATCGGCGAGCGCACCGGTCGGAGCTGTAGCTCCGTGGGCGTCGAGCATGGGACTTGGACGAGGCGACTCGCCTGAAGGCTCAGGCGACGGCGGAGGGGGCGTGGATGGCAACGTCGATCGCACTGGCTGAAGTGTGGAGATCGAGACGACGCCCTCAGGCGTGGGTGCGGCGGTCGCCACGCCGAGTATCGGGGCGCCGCCGGACGCAAGCCCTTCGATTGTCCACGCTACGCTGCTTTGCACGCGTCGATGGAACGTTTTTGATTGTACAACACCACGCACCGTACGATAACGCACGGTAAGTATCGAGTCTCGATCGATAAGGTAGACTTGCTGCTCCCCGATGCCGAACAGATGGCCGCCGACATAATAATATGTCTTCGTGTCGCCGCTCACGCCCGGCGGCGATGCAACGCCGAGGGCTATGACTGCGAAGATGGTTGCGATACCGAAGGTGAGAGCGAGCCTGACGGATGTTGCTTTCTTCACGGACCCTGTCGTGGGGTAATGGTTGCCACGGGCGTTGAACCGTAAATCGACGGGATCGGCGCCGGCGAAGCATATCGCAATTCCGGCGTGCCTGCCGGCGATGTGCCCGGCACCGGAGGAGCCGCACTTGGCGCGGCAGGCGCAGGGGTTCCGTGCGTCCACGCATTCAGTACGACTTGCATAGTTGCCGAATAGTTGTCGTGCGAAGACGCGGCCGGCTGGACGACCATGAGCGTACGCACCGCCTCTCCAATGAAGAGGTGGTCTTTCCTATCGTAATACGACGTGCCCGTGATCGCGACTGTTCCTGTTGCCGGGATGCCGTCATTGGTCTTGATAAGCTCGCCCGAGCCCTGCGACTGCACTTCGTAGGCGCTGAAGCCCTGGTACGTTTTCAGGTTCGCGACTTTGCGCTGCATGATCACGCGAGCATACGGTGTCGTTAGTTGGGTCGTCCACACGGCGCCGAGTCTAAGCACATGGCGAGCAATCTCTGCGCTCATCGTGTTGGCGAAGCTCATGGCATCCGAGATTCCGAGGCCAAATTGATCTCTCACCCGCAGCCTTCCGTCGGGCAACACCTTTGCAGTCGTCATCGTGTGCGACTCGAACGGTTTTCCGTTCTCGATACCTTTGAAACTTGCGTCAACGGTGGCAAAAGCAACGCCATCCTTCCCGACGGCGTAAATCGCGAATGTCTCGGTTCCTTCCGCAGAGCTCTCGGCAGCTTTGTCTTGGGTCTTGGCGGCTGCGCTCGTCGTGATGTGATGTTGCTGTAATTCGATTGCAATCTCGTACACGAGTTGATCGCCGGGAACAACCATTGACGTCGCGCCTGTGTACGCCGCAATGCTCGATCCGCTCGTCGCGACAACAGCGAGCGTCACGCCGATGCTGGCCGCAAAAATCGCCGCGAGAATCTTCACCGTTGCCCTCCGTGTGCAGCGTTCTCGAGCGCAATGTGGGCAGGTTTGCCAGCAGTTGCAAATAAACCCTTCGCTCTAGTGAAGAGGTTCTTCGCCACGATCTCGTTTGTCGCATTTTGCTGCGCCGCAGCATCCGCACTGGCCGATCCTACCGATGGGTACGACACTCCGCTCGCGCAATCTGTGCGCGCGGCCACAGAACGTTACCGGCTCGCGCTGTGGGCCGAACAAGACGGATACGTCCAGACAACAGACTACATCGCAGCGTTCGGCACGATGTACACGAATCACCAGCGCTTCAATCCCAAACAATTGAGCACGCCAACAATGCTTGTTTTCGATTTAGCCGGCCGGCTCGTGGCGTGCGGGTATCAATTCACGGATGCATCTGCCGTCTTCCCTGCGTTGACCAGCCCGGACGTCCATGGATGGTATAACATTGCCAAGCACGTTCATTACAACATCGTTCAAAAGGGCACGACCTACTACGTCCAGCAACCCTGGAATACCGACCAGCAGCCCACGAGCGCCGTATTGCTGCAGCGCAAGCTCATGCCGCCTGACGCAACGCTCATCTTTGCCTTCATTCATCCGGCGGCGCGCGCCATTCTCATCTGGGCCTGGACTCCAAACCCGAACGGCCTCTTTGAGAACGACAACCCCTCGATGCCGTAGCTCGGAGAACCAATGCGGTGAAGAATTTTATCGTCGCGCAGCGGCTCAACGAGATCGCCTCGCTGATGGAGTTCGAGGGCGAACCTTTCTTTAAGATCAAGGCCTACGAGCGCGCGGCTCGCAGCATCGAGGACAGTCAGACCTCGGTGGAAGACCTCGTGAAGAGCGGCGAACTGCAAGAGCTGCCCGGCGTTGGCAAAGCGATCTCGCAAAAGGTCGCCGACATCCTCGACACGGGCACGTGCAAATACCTGGACGAACTGCGCGCAAAGTTTCCCCCCACCATACTGGAGCTGTTGAGCGTGCCAGGCATCGGAGCCAAGACCGCGGTTTCACTCTACCGCGAGCTCGGGGTGGGCGGGCTTGATGACCTGCGCAAATCGGTCGAGGATGGCAGCATCTTAAAGGTGCCGCGTCTTGGGCCCAAGACAGTCGAAAACCTCAAAGCGCGCCTGGAGCGGCTGGCATCAACGCCCAAGCGCATGCGCTTGGGAGATGCGTGGCCCATTGCGCAGATCGTTGTTGAGGCGTTGTCTGCGTTGCCTTTTGCTAAGAATGTAGTCGCCGCGGGAAGCTTGCGCCGCATGGAACGAAGCGTGCGCGACCTCGACGTCATTTGCACAAGTGACGCGCCTGAAAAAGTGCTTGACGCCTTCGTTGCGCTGCCAATTGCGGAGCGCGTCACGGCGAAAGGCAAGACCAAGGCCACGATTTGGGCGGTGCCGGGCATCTCGATTGACTGCCGCGTCGTGGCGCACGAATGTTTCGGTAACCTGCTGCAACATTTCACCGGCAACAAGGAGCACAACGTGCGGCTTCGCGAGTTTGCGCAACGCAAAAGTTTGAAGGTGAGTGAATACGGCATCGAAGACGAGGACGGTACCATCACGACGTGCGAACATGAGACTGGTGTGTACGCGACGCTCGGCTTGCAGTTCATTCCACCGGAGATTCGGCTGGGGCTCGATGAGATAGATCTCGCACGCAGCGGAACGCTTCCGGTCCTCGTCGAGCTGAGCGATATTCGCGGTGACCTGCACGACCATACCAAGTGGAGCGATGGCGTCTGCACGATCGAACAGTTGGCGCGTGCCGCAGCGCACCGCAAACGAGAATACCTTTCTATCTCCGATCATTCGCCGGGGCGTGCCGTGGCCAACGGCCTCTCGATCGATCGCCTGCGCGAACAGATCAAGATCATCGACTCGGTACGCGACTCATACGGCGTTCATCTCTTGGCAAGCTCGGAGGTCGATATCCGCGCTGACGGCACACTCGATTTGCCCGACGACGTGCTCGCAGGACTGGACATCGTCGTGGCGTCCATTCACTCGTCCTTTCGCGCGACGAAGGAGCAGCAAACGGCGAGGCTGCTCGCTGCGATCGAGAATCCGAACGTGACGATCATCGGTCATCCGACGGGGCAGCTCATCGAAGAACGCGAGGGTTATGAGTTTGACGTCGACGCAGTTTTTCGCGCTGCCGCTCGAACCGGGACCGCGCTTGAAATTAACTCCAATCCAGCGCGCCTCGACCTGTCTGCCGATTTGGCGCGGCGGGCGCACGAATTAGGGTGTACGTTCTCTATTGATACGGACGCCCATCATGTCGAGGACATGGACAACATGCTCTTCGGGGTCGCGACCGCACGCAAGGCAGGCATCACAAAAGAGTCCGTGCTCAATACGCGACCACTGGACGGCGTTTTGGATTTCGTGCGCACGAAGCGCACAGCACTCGCGCGCTAAAGACCGAGCCGGTCGAGCAACGCTGGCGGGGCAACAATGGTCGGACGGCGATACGCACCGGTGAAATAGCCATGATAATCGGTGCCGCATGAGTAGAGCTTACCGTGCCGCGCGGCAAGCACTCTCAATCGTTCTCGCTGCGCGTCCGTGTACGGCATATATAATGCCTCCAACCCGTCCAAGGCATCGAGCAGTTCCGTAAGGACTCCACTCTCGCGCAAAGGCTCCGGGTGAGCTAGAAACGCAATGCCGCCAGCCGCACGGATGATGGCCGCGGCCTCGGACGGGGCCGGCAGCCTGGCATATGCCTCTCCCGGCAGTGCGCTGAAGAATGCCCTGAAACGCGCGTGGACGGTGAGCGGATCACCACCGTCGACGTCACGTCTGCACAAACGCTCGATGAGAACGGGCAGACGCACCGGATGATCCGCGAAATCGCGCTCGAAGCTGACGTTGACTCCCTCGTGCGAGAGAGCATCAACCCAGCGGCGCTGGTTGGCATCCCATACGTCGCGAGCGGTTGCATTGGCTGCGTTCAATTGTGGAAGACTTCCGTCGACGTTCAATCCGAGCACGTGAATGACGCGACTGCAGCCGAACGTTGTCATCTCGATACCGGGTATAAAATGAAGACCGCGTTCCCGAGACCGTTGTGCTGCTGCAGCATGACCCGCGGTCGTATCATGATCGGTCAGCGCTGCGATGTGAACTCCCGCGTCGGCGACGATGTCGACCAAAGCGATCGGGTCGAGACGGCCATCGCTATGGTTGCTGTGCAGGTGGAAATCGCCGAACACGCCTGCGTTACGAGACCACGCCGCAGCCGCAGCTAGGGGCCGCCATAGCGGCGCTGGCGGCGCTGAAACTCTATAATAGCTTCTGCAAAGTGCGCCCGAGTGAACTCCGGCCAGTGAACCTCAGTCACCCACAGTTCGGTGTACGCGACTTGGTAGAGCAGGAAGTTTGAAAGCCGGAATTCGCCGCCCGGGCGTATGAGCAGATCCGGATCGGGTAAACCTGAGGTGTAAAGGTATTTGCGCAGGGTTGTGTCGTCGATCTGGTCGAGCGACAGCGCTCCTGAACGCACATCCTCGGCGAGCGCCTTGGTTGCGTCTTTCATTTCGGTGCGTGCGCTGTAATTGACCGCAATATTCAGCATAGTTCCGTTGTTGCCGGCCGTCTTGCGAACGAGATCCTCGAGCGCCGTCCGGGGTGCGCGAGGCAGTTCATCAGGGCGGCCGAGGACGCGCACCGTCACGTTCTCCTTGCGCAGCATGTCAAGTTCGTTGCGCGCGAAGGCACAACACAACTCAAAAAGCAGCGAGATCTCCGATTCTTCACGCTTCCAATTCTCTTCAGAAAACCCATAGACGGTCAAGATCGGCACGTTGAAGTCGCGGCAGGCACGCGTCGTCTCACGTAATGTCGTCATGCCGCGGCGGTAGCCCTCAATAATGGGAAGATTGCGCTTCCGCGCCCAACGCCGGTTGCCGTCCATGATGATAGCGACGTGCCGGGGTATCGGCCCCGTTGGATCTGGTAACGGGTGGCTTGCCGGGTTTCGCGAGATCACGTCGTCACCAGCCTTGGCAGCGAGCGGCGTTCGCTGTGTCGGGCGAGGGCATCGGACCGTTCGTGCACGTCCTTGACCACTGATTCGAGTTCGTCTATGTACGAAAGGAAGCGGGTGCGACCGCTCTTTGTGATGCGGCAGATCGTCGCCGGCCGTCCGCCATTTGATTCCTTTGCCACCGACACGATTTCCATCTCGGCAAGCGCCGAGAGGTGCCTGCTCAGATTACCATCGGTCAGTCCACACGCCTCTTGAAGTTCAGTGAAGCTCATGCCCTCAGGATGCGTCACAAGACAGGTACAAACTGCGAGTCGACCACGCTCGTGAAATATTCGTTCTAGACCCGAGTATGCGAACGGCGCATCTGCGCGCGCTCGCTGTTGCCGTTTCGCCGGCTTTCGAACCGTCATGAAGTGCTCTCCGACTTTCTATCTTGAGATAAGAGATATCCGATAAACATTTGGCCGAATCCAAACCCGATGGGCATAACCCAGAAGCGCAGCGGCAGCGATGTGTTCGGTGTAAGCATCAGCGCAGCGCCGGCCAGCCCAAATGCGCTCGCCACCAAGATGACGTCTCGTGGCAACATGGCGCGCGATGAGAACAGCCCAATACCGTACGAAGCGTACCAGACGCCGGGCAAGATCCAGACCATATTGTGCGCAACCATCGCCAGCGTCAGGACCGCACCCAACGCGATTGCAGGAATAATCGCGACGCCGACCGTGCGCGTTTGCCGCTTCTCGCGCAACCCTGCGATGCGGACGTACCAGACAAGCAATGCGCCATAGTTAATTGCGAGCGCCGCCACTAGGCAAACGAACCAGATGAGGAGGTAGTGTTGGATGGCGAGCGGCGACTGGGGTGCCGGTGCGACGAGCCATTGGACAATACCCGCGATAACCGCGATCAGCCCGCTCAGCGCCGCGGCAGATCCTGAGTACCCTCGGAATTCCTGAACGCTGGCAAGACGATCGCGGACCTCGGCTAAATCGGCTAGCGCGCGCTCCACTTCCATATATGTTACTTTGTACCACAAAGTCACGTGGATTGCAATGAGAGCCTGCGAGGGCCGAAGTGACCTTGGCCGCGGTACATCGGTCCTGCCGGGTGGCCCCTTGCGGACGTGTTTCATTGGCCCTGTGGCAGGTGCTCATCTTCGCGCTCGATGATATAGTAACGAGGGTACGGAATTGCGGGTCAAAGGAGCGAGATAACGATGGAATTAGCGGACCTTCAGATTTATCACAACGGGAAGTACGTGCGCTACGGCGACGCCAAAGTGGGTCTCCTGACGCACGGACTCAATTACGGCACCGGATGTTTTGAAGGTATCCGCGGTTACTGGAGCGCCGGCGAAGGTCAGCTCTACATTTTCCGTTTACGAGAGCATTTCGAGCGGTTGCATCGCTCGGCCAAGCTTCTGCTCATCGATCTCGAGGAAACCGCTGCACAACTGAGCGCTCATGTGGTGGAGCTTGTCCGGCGCAACGACTTGCGCCGTGATGTCTACATCCGTCCTATCGTTTTTAAGTCAGCCGAAGAGATCGGCGTGCGGCTTCATGGCGTCGAGTTTGACCTGAGCATTGTTGCGTTGCCTCACAAGGCCTATTTGGATGCGTCAAAGGGTCTGAGAACGTGCATTTCGTCGTGGCGACGGGTGGACGACAACAGTGCCCCGGCACGCGCCAAGCTGACTGGCATCTACGTAAGTTCGGCGCTCGCCAAGACTGATGCGATCAAGAGTGGTTTTGACGAGGCGATTTTGCTCACGGCGGACGGTCATGTCGCGGAAGGCAGTGCTGAGAACATCTTTGTCGTCCGCGATCGCATGCTCGTCACTCCGCCGGTGACAGACAATATCTTAGAAGGCATCACTCGGGCTAGCATCATGGAGCTTGCTCAAGCGGAGCTTGGCCTCACAGTTGTTGAGAGAAGCATCGATCGCAGCGAAGTTTATCAGGCTGACGAAGTTTTCTTCACGGGAACCGCCGTTAACGTCGCGCCGGTCGTTGAAGTTGACCATAGGCCGATTGGCGATGGCTCGGTCGGGAAGGTAACTGCGGCGTTGATGCGCCTGTACGACGACGTTACGATGGGTCGCCTGAGCCAGTACCGCCGTTGGGTGACGACCTGCTTTCCCGTCGCCAAAGCCTCGTCCATTAAGGGCTCTCAAGCAGCCGCCTCGTAAGTTTCCCTGATTCTGGGACGCAGGTTAGGCCTTTCTTCCTTGCTTTTCTCGTATGCATTCATCTATAATGGCTGTGACGGGAATCACATTTAAACCCGTCGGTTAGTCTGTTTTTAAGGCTCGGGAGCGACTCGACTACGGAAGACAGGCGCCGCCTGGTACTAGCGGCGTTAGGATTGACGGATCGGGAAGTTTGTCGAGCAGGTGCCTCAAGACCATTGTCCCGGCGCGGTGGCAGCCGCTACGAGACGCGAGATGATCTCAAGACACCTGCCCGTGGGACGAACCGCCTCTCGAGATAACCAGCAGTCGAAGAAGGAGCCTTCTCATGCTAGTTCTATTAGGCGGCGTTTTGAGCATCGTCCACACTTTTGGTGGCGTGCTGGCCGGTATTGGTCATTTCATGCACTCGATGGATACCATAATCTGGCTCCATTAACTGACCAGCGTATACAATAAATCGATTATCCTAGGATCATAGAGCACTCCACTCTTCTCGCGAAGCAGTGCGAGTGCTTTTTCTTTGTCGAGAGCCTGCGCTCCATCATATCCTGTCAAATACCTAATGTAGTCCCGAGCTACGGCGATTATTCGTGAAGGCAGGGGTATGTCTTCGCCCGCCAGACCTCTGGGATAACCGGTGCCATCGAAATGTTCTCCCTGAAACTCGATCCAATCCGCAATCCGGCTCGGCATAATCGCTTCGGCAGCGCGGATCATAAGCGCCCCCCAGCGGGAATAAGTCTTACGTTGTGCTTCTTCTTTAGCATTAGTGCCTTGGCCAAATCGTATGCGCGCCGGCAAATGAGCTTTGCCAATTTGATGTAATTCAGCCGCCAAACTCAACAACTCAACGTCCTTCTTGGACATACCGATGCGACGCCCCATCATCAGCGCTATGTTCTTGACTTCGCTGGAAAACTCGACTTGTTCTGAGTCGGTCAATCTTACGAGGTCGCGAACCAGTCCTTGCGCCTGATCTTGCGCTCTCTCTAGTCTGTGCAATTGCACGGTTATTCCAAGAATATCTTGAACAACTCTTATTTGCGCGACGACCGTATAGAAAATGGTGGCTGCCAATATACCACCGAATTTGTACATGCCTACCAACAGGTAAGCGTAAATGGATCCTACGATGCCGATTCGGAATAACTGCTTTAGGCCCACGCTCCTGCCAGCGATCAAATAGTGCACCGACGCGAGTATGTTATTTGTGCTTTGCCATACTAATCCGAGGCTTACAATTCCAACCAACATGACAACGCCTACGAGATAGGATGGTACCACGGGGATAAGCTTAGTAACCTCGAGCCAGACAAATAGTACGGCATAAGATGTCAGTACAGTCGAGCCAATATTCCCTACAGCTCTATGAGTGAACAGATTGCCGGGTTCAGTCACGTTCAAACGCCAACGAATCGCTGCTACTGCAATGAGCGCTAAGATCAACATCCAGTCGCCAAAGACAACTGCCGAAGCCGCCATGATCGCAGTAAGGGGAGCCACGGTGGCTGAGGCAGTCGTCGTCGGCCTTTCCATCGCTATGAGGAAAGCGCCAACGAGAACAACCGGGACTAGGACACCGAGATGAAAGTCCAAGCGCGGGGGCACAAAGACTACCAGGGCGACAGCGATCAATCCAAGACTAAATGAATAGGCTTGCCCTGCTACGGCGCGCCAGATTTCGGCCCTTGTCTGTGCGTGGTCCCCTGCCAAAGCCACGTTGCTCGCGTACGCCTTTCCGGGTGCGTTCATGTGTCCGCCAACACGAGGTGTTGGTACAACGCTTTCGCGCCGCCGATTATAGATATATCGTCTATCAGACGTGTGTGAGGAAGCGCATATTACGGACACACTACAGCCGTGCGCGACGTCACGCACAACTGTTCGTATGCGACGCCGTTAAGACCTAGTTTTGGGCAGTCCGCGTGTTTTGTGTGAATGCACGAAAAGTTAGCAGCGATACGCGACGGATGAGACGTTCACCGACATCAAGATCCGCCAGGTGTGTGGTGAAAACGCATATGACATAGGGTGAACCGTCCAGTTCGACGATGCCCACGTCATTGAGCGTATCGTGCAGCGTTCCCGTCTTGTGCGCGATGGTCACGGTCTTGGGAAGCCAGAACGGCAACATCGTGTTGTGGCGCTGCCTCTCGAGAATATCAAGCATGGCGTCGTCCGCCCGAGCATTAATCAGTCTGTGGTCGGCTATCATCCCGAGCAGACGCATCATGTCATTCGCGCTCGTGCGTAGCTCGCGCACGTCCCCATCACTGTGGATGGTGTCGCCAAGCCAGGTCTGGGTGAGCCCGAGGCTTTGCATCGTTTGGTTGATGTTCTGTCGCCCCACCAAACGGATCAACATGTTGGCGGCGGTATTGTCACTGACGGTGATCATCGAAAACAGCAACTGCCAGACAGTGTGCTTCGATCCCCATCGTGCATCGCAGAGAGAACCGTACCCGTAGTCGCGATCGCTGTCTCGAAGCGATACCGTCCGCTCGAAGCCAAATTTGCCAAGGGCGATTTGGCGCATGACTTCGACCATGACGGGCACCTTGATGGTGCTGGCTGCCGGCAGGTTCACGTCGCCGTTGATAGAGAGCGCGTAACCCCGTGTGAGATCGACAACAGAAATGGCTACGGTACCAGGCGTTTCATTCGCAAGACGAGCGAGCTTGGGTTCAAGGTGGTTGAGAACGTCAGTGTCTGCAAGTGCCACCACTGCGGGCTGCGATGCGGCTGCAGTCGTTGGCACTGATGCACAGAGGGGTAGGGTGAAAAAAAAGACCGGTATGGCGAAAATAAAAAAACGCATAATGCAAGATGCTCTTGCGTCTTTGTATCGGCGCGCTCTCGAACGGTCCTTAGGAAGGCGACCCAAAAAGTGACCCTCGTGGATATGGGAGATCACTGCAGGTCACGCGGAGGAGTTTTTGGGGCCATGACGGCTTTCGGACGGCCCGCAACAGGGCCAGATTGCAGTGCCGACGAAACGAGGCCCGCCGCCATAGAACAATGGCGCTTATTCTTTTTCGGAGTAAGGGCTACGCGCACTGCAACACTCATCGGAGTCCCCCTCGAGCTCGGCGCTAGTCGGCGCGGCGCGCGACTTGGCCCCCAAGTCCTTCGCACTGCCGGCATTGCCCAACAATTGCAGGCACTCGGCTACACCGTAAACGACTTCGGGGATATCGAGGTTCCCGCCGCGACAGATGATGGGTCGGGCGGTCCGGGCCATCCGAAGAACGTTGAGCCCATCCTCAGCGCCAGCCGCTCGATAGCTGACGCCGTTGAGCAAATCATGCGCCAAGACGCCTTCCCGATTGTACTCGGGGGCGACCACTCCATGGCGATCGGAGTGATCGCCGGCATCGCTCGCGTAAAGGGTCCGCAAGGAGTCATTTGGATCGACGCCCATCCCGATCTCAACACGCCGCAAGACAGCCCCTCGGGCAATCTCCACGGCATGTCCATGGCAGCGTCCCTCGGCGCCATGAGCGAACTGTTTCCGCCACCAGAGTTCCCGACGCCCGCAGCGGATCCCAAGCACGTTGTGTTTATTGCCCTACGCGAAGTCGATCGGGCCGAAGCGAGCATGATCCGCGAGCACAATATCGCGTGCTTCACTATGAGCGACATAGACCAGCTTGGGATGGCAAATGTGATGGAGCAGGCCATTAAGACAGCGGGGCGAGGTCCTGGAAGCGTCCACATCAGTTTTGACATCGATAGCCTCGACCCGTCCCTCGCGCCAGGAACGGGCACGCCTGTTCCCGGCGGCATCACTTACCGGGAGGCTCACCTCGCCATGGAGCTCATCGCGCAGAGCGGCGTGGCGCACTCCCTCGAGCTTTCTGAGGTCAATCCTCTGCTCGACGAACACAACATGACAGCTCGACTTGCAAACGAACTCATCTGCTCGGCGCTTGGAAAGCGCATTCTCTAGGACGCGAAAGGCGAATCCGAACGCACGACGCTAGCATCGCCATCGCGATCGCCCTTGCAATTACGTTCAACGTCATTGCGGGCGTCAATGACGGCGGTAACCTGCTTGCGTCAGCGTGTGCCAGCCGAACGATCGCCCCTCGTGTTGCGTTCTTCATCATCACGTTCGGAGCTGTGGCAGGGCCGCTCATCGCAGGCACCGCCGTAGCGCAAACGTTAGGCCACGGCATTGTCGACTATCACGTTGTTGGTTCGCTCCCGCTCGTGGGTGGGATGGCCGGTGGCATTCTCGCGCTCTTGGCGGCCTACGCGGCTCGCGTGCCGGTCTCGGCGTCGGTTGCGCTGGTGAGTGCGACGATTGGTTCGTTGCTTGTCACACATCAAATCCATCAGCTCATGTGGTCGGGCGTCGCAAAGGTGGGCGTCAGTCTGATCGGTTCGATTGTCGTTGGATTCATCGCAGGCGGGTTCGTCTACACGCTGGCAGTTCTGGCATTTCGAAATGCCAGCTGGCGCACGGGCATGCGCCTCATGCGCTTGCAATACGCAAGCATTGCGCTGCAGGCGATTGGCTACGGCGCGAATGATGCTGAGAAAATAATGGGTCTCATTGTGGCCGCCACGATGATCGGTGCGCCAAGTGCGTCGTTTGCAGTGCCGTTGTGGGTCATAGCGGTCTCCATCGGGGCGTTTGCCCTTGGGATGGCAATTGGAGGCGTGCGCATTGCAAAAACGGTGGGTGGAAAGCTCTTTCGTATCCGCCAGCTACACGCGCTCTCATATCAGGTCGCGTCGGCGGCAACGGTACTAACGGCATCAGGGGTTGGCGCACCGCTGAGCACAACCGAGACTACCGCAAGCGCCATCTTAGGGGTCGGTGCTGTAGATAATCCGCGCGCGCTTCGATGGCGAGTAGCGAGCGAACTCGTCGTCGCGTGGTTGCTTACGGCGCCCGTTGGGCTAACGACTGGTGTCATAGCGACACACGTGCTTCGTACCATATTCCATGGAGGACCATGAATCGTGTGGTTGTCTGATCTCTTTCTCCCGGCGCGCGAAGATCGTTTTCTCTCGCTGTTGGAGCAACATAGCGGCATTCTCACACAGGCCGCCGACGCATTTCGGAGTTATGTCACTGAAGGAACGCCGTCGCTGGTCGCGGATATCAATGAGCTCGAGCAACGGGCAGACGTTTGCCTCAGCGCGCTCACAACTGCTTTACGTGATGCTTTTATAACACCAATGGACCGACAGGACATCTATAATCTCGGCGAGGCGATCGATGATATGATCGACTATCTTAACAGCGCGGCAGCGGAGATATCCCTCTTTAAAGTCTCCAGCACCGATCACATGCGTGCGATGGCGACCATACTGGATGACGCGGCGCGTTCGATTGCAGCCTCGGTGAAATGCCTAAAGAGTGATCCCCCGAGAGCCTGGGAGCGTGCGCGCGAGGCGCAGCATGCAGAAAATCTTGTCGAGGAACGCTATCGCATCGCCCTCGCCGAACTGTTCGACGGCGACGACATCCACGAGATCTTCAAGCTGCGTGAAGTCTATCGCCATCTGAGCAACAGCGCGGATCGAGCCGACGCAATCGGCCGACTCATTGGTAAAATTGTGATCAAGGCAAGCTAACCGGACCTGGAGGTCCGGTTGCTATAAAGGTTATGCCGGAACGAGACGCTTCAACTCGCCCGTCAGGGTTTCACCCGGTCTGAGATCGATGAGTTGAAGCCCACTGATGTCCTTCGTGAGATCGCGCAGCTGCTCGGGAGTCCCAGTGAGCACCGGGAACGTGCCGTAGTGCATCGGCACGATTACCTTTGTGCCCAATAGTCGAATCGCGTGGGCTCCCTGCACCGGATCCATGGTGTAGAAGCCCCCGATCGGCAAGAGCGCGATGTCAGGCTTGAAGAGTTCGCCGATGAGTTTCATGTCGCCGAAGACCATCGTGTCGCCCGCGTGATAGATGCGGGTCCCGTTCTCCAGCGTAATAACGTAGCCGCATGCTTCGCCTCCGTAGAGAATCTCGTCGCCATCCGAAATGCCGCAACTATGCACCGCGTGCGTCATCGTCACTTTGACACCATCTCGCTCGATCGTCCCTCCTTTATTAAAGCCGACGATGTTCTGCACGCCTTTTTTGTGCAGCCAGGCAACTGTCTCAAAAATGCCGATTGCAGTGGCGTCGTGCTTGCGCGCCAAACGCAATGCATCCCCGATATGATCGAAGTGCGCATGGGTGATGAGCAGCGTGTCGACCTTTGCGGGATCCTTGAGCCGGGTTGGACATGCCGGATTTTGCTCGAGCCAGGGGTCGACGATCCAGTGTTTGCCGCTCTGCGTTTTAATAGCAAAGCATGCTTGCCCGCAAAAGGTAATTTCGTTTGTTCCCAGGTTCATCAGGCCATCCTCCGCACTGCAATTGGTGGCGCCACGGGTTCTTCTTCGAAGTGGTTGAGGGCCTGCTGCGTCTCATCACGCACGAAGGGATCGGACTCGGTTGCAAGCAGGTCCTCGAGCGCACGCCGTGCGTCGTGGCCGCCAAGTTCTCCCAGAGCCCACGCGGCGTGTCCTCGTACAAGCGCCTTGCGATCCCGCAGCGCCGCTATCAGATGCGGTATCGCTCGCTTGTCACGCGAGTTGCCAAGGGCCACTGCGGCATTGCGCTGCAGCACCGCCTTGCCGCGCCACGCCATGGCGGTCGGTCCGAACCAGCGTTTGAACTGGGTCTTGCTCATCAACAGGACAGAAGGAAGGTCCATCGAGGTGCCGATGTGCGGCAGCGGGCAAAATTCGCGATGGCGCTCCGCAGCCTTTCGCTCGTTAACTGGGCACACCGTTTGGCACGAATCGCAGCCCCATAACCTGTTGCCAATAGCCTTGCGCAGTTCACGCGGTATTGGTCCTTTCGCTTGGGTGAGATCCGAAATGCAGCGGCGCGCGTCAATGGCTCCATTGGGTAATATTGCTCCGGTTGGACAGTGCGCGATGCAGTCGACGCACCGGCCGCAATTCGCCTCAAGAGGCGCATCCGCTTCGAGCTTGAGCGTCGTGATCAGCTCAGCGAGGAAAACGTAAGAGCCAAACTCTCTCGTCAGCAGGTTCGCGCTTTTGCCGAACCACCCGATGCCTGCGCGCACCGCAGCAGCTCGATCTACAAGTGGTCCTGTGTCGACGCACGCCACGCATTGCGTCCCCGGGAACTCACTTGTAATAAAGTGGGCGAGCTCGTCGAGCATTGGTCTCACAACTTTGTGGTAGTCCACGCCCCACGAGTAATTCGATATAGCTCCACGGAGGCCGGGAGTCAGCGGATCGTGCGGTTCGACATCGGCGTAGTACGATGTGGCAGTGCACACAATTGACTGCGCATTTGCAAGTACGGTTGATGGCCGGCAGTTAGTTTCGATGATCGTGTCGCTGTAGTTCCAGCGCTCGAGATAGCCGTCATCGCGCCTTTGCTTGAAGACTGCCTCGACGTCGACAAAGGGACCGGCGTCGGCGATCCCAACGAGATCAAACCCAATCTCACGAGCGCGCGCGAGTATGCGCGCTTTTGCATCAAGCCGCACAGACGGGGATTGGGCGATCACGTGCTCCCGGTGGTGGCCGGATATTCGAGGACGATGCTGCCGTGGACCGGTAGACCGTTGAGCGTTGCGGGCGCGAAAACCGTCTTGCGTGCCGCGTCAAGGGCGAGGTCATCGAGGTTCTGGTCGCCGGACGATTGGATCACGCGCGCGCTGATCACGTTGCCATCGGGCCCAACCTCGACCGCGATACGAACGGGCTTGGGTGGCGGCGACGCTATCGAGACTTGCTCCGCATGCAGCACGCGCGGCGGATTGTCGTCGCCCCACACGCTCGCGGTCAACTCTTCGCTGCGTCCGCCTGTGTCGAGTCTCGCTGCAGCGACGCCTGGTGAGGGCGTCGGCTCAACCGCATTGCTCGCAGCCGCCCCTTCTTCTGTCCCCGGCTTCGGCCGCCTAGGTCCGACAATATAGAGGTTCGACTTCCTGCGCGCAGGGACGCGAATCGATCCGATCCGTGTCGTGTCGAAACGAGTCATCTCGCGAAATTTTAACGGAACGATTCGCGTTGACGTGCGTTGGATGATTTTCGGAGGTGAGGTTGGTTCTGGCGTAGGCGGCTCGTGTTGTTCACGCACGTTGCGAGACAATGAGATGATAGAGATTGCTTGGTCTGGCGGCGTCGCGTAGCGCCAGGTTGGGAAGTAGGTTGCGATTGCCGAGCCCATGGTGAAGTGCAGCACCGCCGATATGGCGATGAAAGCGAGAAATCCAGCGAGCGCCAGGTACCGGACTCTCCTGCGCATGTGCGCACCTCAGCTTCCCTGCGTCCGAGCAGTTTCGACGCAGCGGTTACTCCGCCTTCGCCCTTTCGTCATTCTGCATGGTCAATAGCTCTTCATATTTCTTGGGCATGCCCGGCTCATAGGTCAAAAACGACGGGATCGGATAGCGGACGCCCCCTTTTTGCGTGCCTTCCAAGCCCGCGATCAGCTCGCCAACCTTGCTCCAGGGTGTCGTATATGCCATCTCTTCGTCTTGCGCGCCGGCGAAAATGCGATCGCCGTTACATGGCAATATAACGTGCGGTTCGTCCGTTCGCAATGGCACAACGAGGTGATCGGAACAGTCCATGCGCGCCGCAAATGACGACTGAATTCTCCCGCCGCGTTTGTACAAGGCGGCAGCAACCAGGCGCATGACTTGAGCGGCATTGCCGTAGATAATGAGGATCGCAGGATCAAAATCAACCCGCGCCAGTGGCCCGAACACAATGCCGTCAATTTCTCCGGGGGCGAACTTCTCGGTTGCAGCCTCCGTGCGCGCGCCTGCTTCTGCGCTTTCCGTGTACATGCCGGCACACAGATTGCCTTCTTCGTAAAACTTGTTAGGAATGGCAAAACCGGCGACCAGCGCGCCGAGCGGGCATTTCATGTCCTCGGCTCGCAGCACGGTCGTCCAGCCATAGCGGCGCGCAATCGCCCACCCTTGGCAGACGGTGACGTGTCGCTGCATGTCAGCGAGCGGACGGCGGGCTTTCTCTGGCGCTGCCTCGCCTTTGCGCAAGAATTTCACCGCTACAGGAAATGTCGACGGACGAACGTACTCGTCGATCTTTGCGGATACGAGCTTGCGGTCCAGAATGTCAGACGCCATCATATTCACTGTTTCCGCACCAGGGCGTGCGCGCCCTGGCGCCGCAGTTATGCGCGCGATGACAGCGGTTCAAGCACAGCCCATAAAACGACGTATGACGCTCTACAACGCCGAGTGGTGCTGGTACTGCCAGCGCGTCCGCAAGAAACTCGACGAGCTTGGGCTCGACTACGATGTTGTCGAAGTTCCTATCCGCCATAGCGAGCGCAAGGACGTCATGCGAATCTCCGGTCAGTCGAGCGTGCCGGTGCTGGTGGATGGCGACACAGTCTTGGATGACGACGACGTCATCATCCCGTATTTGGAACAAACCTACGGTGTCAAGCGCTAGGCGTAGATGCCGCGCGTCGTGAGGCTGTCAACGACACGCCTGATCGCCAGCATGTAGGCGGCTGTGCGCAGCGTGACCTTATGGTTTTGCGCAAGATCCCACACCGCATCGAAGTTTTCGCGCATCACGTCAGCTAAGCGTTCGTTGACTTCGCGTTCCTTCCAAAAAAAGCCGATGCGGTCTTGCGCCCATTCGAAATAGGACACGGTCACGCCGCCGGCATTGGCCAAGATGTCGGGAATAACCGTAACGCCGGACTGCGCGAATAGCCCGTCCGCGGCAGGTGTCGTTGGACCGTTGGCAGCTTCGACGATGATACGTGCCTTGATCTTGCGCGCGTTGTCCGCCGTCAATTGATTCTCGATGGCGGCCGGCACTAAAATGTCGCAGGGTATCTCAAGCAGTTCGGCGTTGCTCACATTCGCAACCCCGGGGAAACCTTCAAGCGATCGACGCTGGTTCTTCGGAGACTGCATATGGGCCAACGCTGCTTCCACATCGATGCCTGATTTATCGTACATGCCGGTATATTGATCGCTAAGGCCGACAATAATTGCACCGCGTTCGCGCAAGAGCCGTGCCGAGACGGAGCCCACGTTCCCGAATCCTTGCACGACGACGCGTTGCCCCTCAATTGATTTGCCCATCTTCTCGAGCGCCGCTTCTATCACGATTGTCACTCCGCGGCCTGTGGCCTCGACGCGGCCGCGCGAACCACCGACATTGAGGGGTTTGCCCGTGACCACGCCTGGCGTATAACCGCGGTTGTGCATCGACACGGTATCCATGATCCACGCCATCGTTTGCGGGGTGGTACCGACGTCAGGTGCGGGAACATCTTTGTCTGGACCGATGACTTCGATGATTTCGGCCGCATAGCGCCGCGTCAGCCGCTCCAATTCACCGTTGGAGAGAATTCGCGGATCGCAGGTGACGCCGCCTTTGCCGCCGCCAAACGGCAGGTCGACCACGGCGCACTTCCAGGTCATCCAAAATGCGAGCGCGGTTACTTCGTCGAGCGTCACGTCCGGATGGTAGCGCACGCCGCCTTTGGCCGGACCGCGCGCAAAGCTATACTGAACGCGATAGCCCGTGTAGACGTCGAACTGGCCATTGTCGCGCTGGAATGGAATAGAGATGATCACCTGACGCGAGGGGTGCGTCAGGATGCGCTTGATGTTTGGATCAAGGTCCAGGTTGGCCGCCGCCTCGTTGAAGTACTCGATCGCCTCACCGAAAATAGAGATGTGCGATGTCTTGTGCGGATTGGCCGAGGCCGTACCGGTCGGGCTGTTTCCGGGGGCGGTAGTCATAATGGTTCTCCCCAATCACACATTGAAGCGGAAGTTGACGACGTCGCTTTCCTGCATCACGTAATCGCGGCCTTCGCTTCGCAGCAGCCCGGCGTCCCTGACGGCGTTGAGACTGCGTAATCGTTCCAGATCGGAAAAATTTGCGATTTCGGCTCGAATGAAACCACGCTCGATGTCGCTATGGATTTTCCCGGCTGCTTCCGGCGCTTTCGTCCCCTTCGTGATGGTCCAGGCGCGCGTCTCTTTTTCTCCTGCCGTTAGAAACGTTATTAGCCGCAGAAGGCGATAGGCGGCAACGATCAGCAGGTCAAGTCCGCGCGACTGCATCCCAAGCTCGCGTGCGAACGCTTCAGCATCTGACGGCGACAAGGCAGAAAGTTCAGCTTCAAGTTTTGCGCTGAGGGCGACGACTTCCGCACCTTCTGTGCGAGCGCGTTCTTGGAGTAAATCGACACCGCTCGCAGATGCAGTCGTGGCGGACTCGTCGACGTTCGCGACGTAGAGCAGCGGCTTTGCGGTGAGCAGAGACAGTTCCTTTGCAAGTGCAGCTTCGCGCGAATCAACACCGAAAACGCGCGCGGCTTTTCCCTCGTTTAACGTCGCGGCAATTTGTTCGAGTGCCACAACCTCTTCCAGAAGTTTGGGCTCGGCCTTAGCACGCGCTCGTGACTTATCGAGCCGACGCTCAACAGTCGCCAGGTCGGCAAGGGCGAGTTCCGTCGTGAGAATCTCGACGTCGCGCAGCGGATCTGGTCCGCCCTCAACGTGGATGACGTTATGATCGTGGAAGCAGCGAACAACCATCGCAACGGCGTCGACCTCGCGGATGTGGGAGAGAAAGGCGTTGCCCAACCCTTCCCCTTGGGATGCGCCGCGAACGAGGCCGGCTATGTCGATAAAGTTCACCGTCGCCGGCACAATCTGCTTGCTACTAAAGATGTCGGCGAGGATCTCGAGCCGTGGATCGGGCACGGCAACGACGCCAACGTTTGGATCGATCGTAGCGAAAGGGTAATTCTCCGCGACGACGCTGCTGCGCGTCATCGCGTTGAAGAGCGTTGACTTACCGACGTTGGGTAGACCAACGATGCCGCACGCAAGCGCCAAAGTTACTTCTGGTCCATTTGACCGCCTGGCAGTAAGCCATCGGCTTGCAGCTTCGCGACGATCCGTTCGCGCAGCGTTGACTCCGCTTCGATTGCGTGCTGACGCGGCACCTGAAAGTCAATACTAAATGACACGCTGTCTGGAGCGATATCCTCAAGCCGCACGGCTGCTGCGCCAATGCCGAAGTCGGATGATCTCACAGCCTCGTTGACGATCTCTGTTACGCGCTGACGAAGCGTGCTAACGTCAGTACGCAGGGGCAGCGTGATACGCATCGCGTGCCGGGCTGGGAGACGGGTGGTATTGGCAACAAAGACAATGCTGCCGTTGGGAATCGAGACAAGGTATCCCCGGGAATCGACGACGCGAGTTTCCCGCAAGTTCACGGCTTCGACGAGGCCGGTCACGACGCCGTTGGTTGTGGTCAATTCGACACCGTCACCTATATCGAAGGCGTCTTCAAAGAGAAAAAATGCGCCCGTAAGGAGATCGCGCACGGTCGCCTGCGCGCCAATAGCGATAACAACGCTGAACAGCCCGGCCGACCACAACGCAGGTGTGACGTCGACTTTCCATATGTGAAGCAATTCGATGACGGCGACGACAAGAATGAGAGCGCCGACGATCGATTTTGTGATGCTCGCATAGGTCGGAACTCGCGGTATAAAGCGACTAACGAAGCGCCGCGCGTAGAATTTGGTGATCCCGGCAATGCTCAACCGCCACAGCAAGAAAGCAATGACGATCGTGATAAGCGACTGAACCCATTGCGCGCCTAAGAGATCCTTGACGACTTCCACCGTCGCCGCTTTCACCCCATATCACAGCGCTCCTCTCGTGTGTGAGCACGCGACATAGGAACCCCAATTTTTTGAAGCGAAGGCCTTGCGACAATTCCCCTTATGAGGCAGTAGCTGAATGCGGCAAATGAAAGTGGACAAGCTCGGCATCGACCTGCTGACGCACGATCCTGTGGTGATCCTCAAGGATCTCGAAGGCAAGCGCTACCTTCCCATTCTCATTGGGCCGTTCGAAGCGACCGCCATCATGCTCGCGCTCGAGTCACAAAGCGTCCCTCGCCCACTTTCTCACGATCTGATGAAGTCGATCTTGGACAACCTCAACGCCAAGCTAACCAAAATTATCATCCACGACATAAAAGATAGCACCTTTTATGCGAAGCTCGTCGTTGAAGCCGGTGGTGAGGATCAAGAAATTGATGCCCGGCCGAGCGACTGCATCGCTCTCGCGCTGCGCGCCAACGCGCCGATCTTTGTGACCGATAAGATTGCACTTGAGGAATCAGTCTACGACAAGAAGACTGAGGAAGAAGAAATGCAGCGCTTCCGCAAGTACATCGAAAATCTCAAGCCGAGCGACTTCAAAGAGAGCTAAAGCATTCGCCGAACACCCCTGTAGCAACGGACCTCTAGGTCCGTTCGTAATTGGAGTTACAATTGTGAAAGAACAATGTGAGATTGGCGTGTTTGGAGGCTCAGGTTTTTATTCATTACTTGAGAACCAGCGCGACGTTAAAGTTGAAACGCCGTATGGATCGCCAAGCGACACGTTTGCGGTCGGAGAGATTGCGGGGCGCAGCGTTGCCTTTGTTCCGCGCCACGGCCGCACACACAGTTTGCCCCCTCATATTATCAACTACCGTGCGAATCTTTGGGCAATGAAGGAATTAGGAGTCACACGCATTATCGGCCCGTGCGCCGCTGGATCCCTGAAAGCAGACGTGAAACCGGGTGATTTCGTCGTCTGCGACCAGCTCGTTGACCGCACGAATGCCAGAAAAGACACGTTCTACGACGGGCCGGTGACCACGCACGTTTCGTTTGCACACCCGTACTGCACGCAGCTGCGACCGCTTGCGATTGCGGTGATTAGGGACGCCGGCGTTTCGTGCCACGAGCGTGGCACTGTCGTGACGATCCAGGGTCCACGGTTTTCAACGATTGCAGAAAGCCGATGGTACTCATCTCACGGCTGGGAAGTTATCAATATGACCCAGTACCCGGAGGCATATCTTGCGCGAGAGCTCGAGATGTGTTACGTCAACATCTCGCTTATCACCGATTACGACGTTGGACTCGAAGGGCAATCCGGCATCGAACCGGTCACCCATGAAGGAGTCATTGCCGTTTTCCAAGCGAATAATGCGCGCGTGAGACAAGTCATCCACACGATGATCGAGCGGATGCCTAAAAAAGGCGAGTGCGCGTGCGGTTCAGCCCTGCAAGGAGCGCGTTTGTAGGAGCCCACCTCGCAGGCTAGACGGAGCGCAATTGAACTTGGAGCCAGCCTAGCACATTCGCCGGCGGAATGTTCGTTTCGTCCGCGATGCGCGATGCTTCATTCACCGCGGCAAGCGCGGCCATCAGCTTCGCCGGAGCTTCTGCGCCGATCGCGGCAACGGTTGTCTTATACTCATTAACCGATTCGCGATCCAACACTTGATTTTCGGTCTTCAGCGCAAACATCAACGCATCGCGCACTGCCAGCCGCGCATCGCGCAGCACTTCGACGATATCCTCGCGCGCGTTTTCCTTTGAGAGCTGCGGTGTTTGCGGAATCTTACGCGGATTGCTCAGGCATGCTAGCGCCCAGGTACGTGCGGCTGCGCGCAGGTCGCCAGCCTCATCGTTAAGCTCCGCGAGCGCGTCGCCGAGGCTGCCTTGCGCTCGGCGCGCCAGTATGCGAGCACGCTCCTTAGGGACATCGTAGTGCGATTGAAGCTGGGCGGCGATCTCGTCTTCTGATAGCGCGCCGAATTGCAAACTCGTTGTGCGCGAACGGATCGTTGGAAGTACCCGATCGGGCCGCTCGGCGGTGAGTAAGAACAGCCGCCCTGGGTTCGGTTCCTCGAGCTCTTTGAGCAGCGCGTTGTACACCGTATCGTTTGTGACGAAGTCAAAATCGGGCACGATGCAAATGAGCCGACCACCCTCGTAGCTGTGCATCTGCATGAGCGCAATAATGCGTCGTGAGGTCTCGATGCCCATGACGTCGGTCTTGCGCT
>Ga0185299_10001902_pt1 | contig 35695 bp, 65 predicted proteins | sample PaiPotPPA55metaG_FD_128002 | JGI IMG/M metagenome (GOLD analysis project Ga0185299, IMG submission 128002) | Iron sulfur acid spring bacterial and archeal communities from Banff, Canada, to study Microbial Dark Matter (Phase II) - Paint Pots PPA... ...
TCCGATAGGACGCATCGTCAAGGTCAAGTATTTTCCGTCAGGCGGTATAGCAGCAAGCGACGGTGGTAAACCTCGGCATCCAATTTTTCAAGGTTGGAGAGATGAAAGAGATTTATGAATGCACCGAAAACAATAGAGAGTATCTTGCATCGGGGTGGCTTTGGCTCGCATGAATATTTATTGAAGGGCCACCCCGATGTCATGCTTCGATCTGGTCCGCGTATCGAAGTAAAAACTCAGGGGGATGTTCTATCGGCGGATCAACGTCTAGAACTTGAGTGGATGACGGAGCGGGGAGAACCGTGGATCATACTACAAGAAGTTGGTCCGAAAGCAGGTGGCGGTCCCGTGATTCGGATACATGATTTACAGACGTACGATCTTTACCAAGAGCATCGAACTAGCGACACGTGCGACTGGAGGACGCGGGGTCCGATCTTGGATCAAGAACGAAAATCCAACAGTGGAAATATCAGAATAAAAATTCTTTGTACCAAGTGTGGTAACCCTGTTTGGAAACATCTGGCGAAGGTAAGACGCGAAGGATTAGAAAGTCAGCACTGTAGTTGTGGGCAACGAGGAACAAGAGGGCCACAGAAAAATCCTAGGAGGAAACATGTTCAAAAATGAAGTACACTCTGCATTGCTCAAGGTCGCGGCGTCAACGATTGAATTCGAAGACTTGGCCCGCTTCCTTCCATTCCAGACTCGCATCGTGTCTGGTGATACCTTCAACCACATTCAATCGCTGTACGCGTACGACGTGAAGACGTACGGCAAACCGTTCACAACTTCGCGCTGGGGCGGCATACCTGAGTACACTGTGAGCGAAGGCGACACGCTCTGCCGCCGTGGTAGCCGCCTTATGTTCGAGCGTGGCGGGGTCAATGACGAAAACTGCCCCGGCTGTACCGCAATTGCTCGGGGCATCATCAAGCGGGACATCGAGAACGCGTAATATCCTGTGTATAGAACGTGGCTTAGCACGGCACGTTCTGTACATAGAATCTCATTCGGAGGCTGTATGGATACACTGATTGAATCACTGGTGACCACTGCGGTCGCCAAGGTGCCTGCTGACATCCGGCAGGTGGAAGCGGACAGCCTGCGGGCGAGTATGACCAAAGCGCGGGCAATGCTGGGCGCTGACACCGACTGGACAGAGCGTGTCCTGCGGCGGATGGCAAGCCAGTATACCGTCTGGCAAGGCCAGGGTAGCACCCAACGAGGGAAACGATGAATCATACAAACACGGGCACCAAAGGCGCTATCGGGGAACTGCGGGTGTGCACCGACCTTTTAGCACGGGGCTACGAGGTATTTCGGGCGGTCAGCCCATCGGCATCTTGCGACCTAATCGCCGTGCGTGACGGTAGGATATGGCGGGTGGAGGTTCGTAGCGCCCCTTGTTACGGCGGTAAGGTCTACAAGTCCAGACCAAAGAAAGACGCAGGGAAGCAGGATGTCTACGCCTGGGTTACGGATACCGCCATAATTTACGAACCCCATTTTACGCTTATAGGGAGCCGCTGACGGCCTTCTGGGTATCTGGTGGCACCTAGGGTACACCCAAAGCCGCAAGGCTCCCACAACGGCTCCCAGAGGGCCAGAAACGAGGATATTATGAGCGATTTTGAGTTGTTCTCCACGAAAGACGAGGCGCTGTCATTTATTCGAGGGTACGAGGCGGCAATCGGCCTGCTCGATGACGGCGAGACCACCGTCTCAGCCCACCCCACATTGACGCTCACCGGGGAGTGGCAAGTTGATTACGGTTACCCCATCTCCAGGTTACTAAATTAACCAAAAATTTTCCCCTTACCACCCCCGAAAACGCTTACGCATCCAACGCACAGTACGCGAGAAGGTTTTGAAAAGTTCTCCCCTAAGATTTTCCTTGACAAAATTTCAAAGAGAGGCTAGGGTATCCACTATGAAAGTTTCAGGTTGGATTTGGGTGATTGCTGGCGGCTCGTTTAGTGCAGGATTTTGGTTTGCTATAATCTTTCTAAATCACATTCGATAACCGGAGACCCGAAAATGTCTGACCGACGCTGGATTCTAAACCGGAAATGCTTTGCCGCTCTCCGAGCCATCGGGGACGGGACCGATAAACGCTGGAATTATATCCATGTCGGCCCGAAGGGTGTGACCTGTACCGATACAGTCTCGCTAATCCGCGTGACCCTCCCTACAGAGAACGGCGTCAACAACAATTTGAACGAGCCAGTGATCTACGATTACGAAACAACACAGAAACTGGCGAAGACTGTGTCTGGGAAGGGCCAGATAGAGATGCCCGAGGGCTTGCCCGCGAAGACGACAGGCCAGTACACCGTGCCGAATCATGACGTGACCATCCCGAAGCCCGAGGACCAGACAGCGACGATCACAGTGGACGCGGCGAGGCTGGTCGAACTGCTCAAGGCCGCGATGGAAGTGACCGAGCACAACAAACATCTCGTACGTTTGAGATTTTACAAAGACTTTATTCGCATCGACGCACACAGAGACGTGGGCGGGCAGGAATTTCTGGGCCTGCTCATGTGGACAAATTACAACGGCGACTGCATCCCCGGTGATCCGAAGCACGTCGTCGCGGGCACGAACAAAGCTACGCCCGAGGACGCAAATGACGGTCACTTCAAATTGCCCGTGTACGAAGGACGAAAATTTCGCGAGGTGGAGGACTAACATGGCACATCAACAGAAGCGAGCGGTCGAGGTCCACAAGATTGCGAACCACAGATACGGGTATGCGGGACAATGGACGGTATCTGCTTCGCCCACTGCGAAGACGCCAAATCCTGACCCGTATACCGTCTCTGAGGCGAAGGATGGCAACTGGTCGTGCTCGTGCATGAACTGGACGCGTCATCACCCGCGTGAAGACTGCAAGCACATCATGCGCGTGAAGTTGCGGGAGAACACGCCCGTCGAAGTGAAAGTCGCGCCGAAGATGCAGTTCGTGCAGAGCACAGGGAGAGTGTTCCGTGATTAAATGGGTGGTATACGCATGCCCTCATACCGAGCGTAAACATTATGCCAAAGGCATGTGCGCGTCATGCTATGGTTCCCAAAATTTCAGGGCTAATCATCCCCTTAAACGTATCCCCGTTGTAAGATTGTGTCATCCCGACCGACCCCATCAAGCGCATGGATTATGTGGGCCATGCTACATGAAGAAAAAGAATATCGGTCGCAATGAACGGCGTCATAATTTATTGGGGGCGATGCTGGCTAGATACAAAATGATAACGCACTGTGACTGGTGCGGGAATCCGTTCAATGGGACTCGACCGCACATAGACCACGATCACACCTGCTGCCCTTCGCACGAGAACACGTGCGGGAAGTGCACCAGAGGATTCGTTCACAATGAGTGCAACGCCTGTGCGATTCGCTACTACGAGTGGCTTGAAAAAACTTTTCACATAACAGACCCCAAGTTATCGGCATATCGTGCCAGATGTGAGGCTTTCAATGGACAGCGAATTACCCATAAATGAAAGGCGCTCTATTAGCAGTCACACCCCGACAGAGCACGGTGTTTATGACGATGAGCCCTTCGCAGTTGAGGGTCTCGCGTATTACTGGTATCAACGAGCAGTGTACTGGAAGCGCGAGGCCCATCGTAGGGAGGGCACCCAGCAGACGATGAACTTCGAAGAAAGTCATCCCGGCGAGATGACCATGGGGGATTTTAAGATCGTGCGAGACCAGATCAAAGCAGGTATGTTTATTGGCGCGATCAAACACGTTCGAACGGTTACCAACATGAGTCTCCTAAATGCCAAAGACATCTGTAATAAGCTACGGACCGACATGGGCTGGAATGGTAAATTCGGCACCGAAGAAAAGTACAGCAACCCCTAAATTAGTGCTTGACAGCCCTCCCCGGCTTTGGTAGACTGTACATATGAAATACCTGACAAGAGATGAGTTAGGAAAAATGCTGGTTCAGGCGCAGTTGTCTGGGCCGATGGATCACCTGATGATCCTCATTGCGTTCAATCACGGTCTGCGCGTGTCCGAGGTGCTGGACCTGACCACTGCGAACTTCGTGGGCGGATACCTGATCGTGCAGCGCCTGAAGGGGTCCGAGAAGACCGCCCAGAAGCTGCTGCCCAACGAAGCCGCGCTACTGGCGAGTTACACGATTTCTTCGTGTGGGAGATTGTTCCCGATCCACAGGCAGACGGCGTGGCGACACGTGAAGAAACTGGGCATCGCGGCGGGCATCCCCGCATTCAAGTGCACGCCCCACGCGCTGAAGCATACATGCGCGAAGACCGGGCTGGCGGGCGGCATGACGTTGCCCGAGTTGCAAACGTACCTAGGCCACAAGTCTGGTAGCAGCACGATGGTCTATCTGCGTGAAGATGACGAAGTAGCAAGCAAAGCGTTCGCTGCGGCGGCGGGAGGATTCTGAGTGCCGAAGGGTAAAGAACGACCGAAGGCGACATGCCATCCCGATAAATGGCACCATGCGAAGGGCCTATGCAAGACTTGCTGGCAGACGGCAAAGCGAGGCGGTCTAAAAGAGACGAAGACCGACCGGGATGTCATATGTCGGTGCAAGTTCAACTATTACCGAATAAACGCTAAGAAGAGGGGCCTCATCTGGGATTTGACATTCGACCAGTTTAAGAGTATGGTATTTGACAGGTGTTATTACTGCGGGCAAGAGCCGTTCACTCACAGTGCTAGTCACCAGCGGTCTGCGTACACTAACGGGGTTGACCGCTCTATAAATGAGATAGGATACATCCCGAACAACTGTGTGACGTGTTGTGAAATTTGTAATCGTGCTAAGGGCGCATTGAGGCTCTCTGATTTTCTGGCATGGGTAGGGAGAATATCGTTATGCGAATTGCCTGTATAAGTGATACCCATTCGAAAATTATTCCTGATGACCAGATGCCCGACGATTGTCAGGTACTGATCCATGCAGGGGATATCACCAATAACGGAAAGATTTTTTGGTTACAGCAACAAGCGGAGTGGTTTCGGCATCTTGTAGATACGAAGTACGAACATCTCGTGATAATCGGTGGAAACCACGATTTCATCCTTGATGGTTTCCGCAAAGAGAACAGCGAGTACGCAATCCCGAACATTTTCGGGAACAATAGGATTCACTATCTGCGGGATGAACGCCTGTGGTTGAACATCCAAGGGCGAACGATCAAGTTCTACGGCACGCCGTGGACTATTTGTGGGGACTGGGCGTTCAGTGAGATGGATCGTTCGAAACGACGTGAAATATTCAGCAAGATTCCGTTGGACACCGACGTGCTAATCTCACACGGTCCGCCTTACAGTATTCTCGACCGCTGTGACAATGGTGCTCACGGATTCGGTTCCGTAGGCGATTTGGAATTGCTGGGCGCGGTAGAACGGGTGCGGCCAAAGCTGCACGTGTTCGGGCACATCCATGACGGCTACGGACAGACAAAGATCGGCGGGACGACGTTCGTAAATGCGGCGGTCACCAGGGTAAAGCCGACGGATAAAGACCCATATCCTTTACAAAATCTACCCATTGTGGTAGAGTTATAGGAGAAGTATGCCAAAAGGTGGGATTAGGCCACAAGCAACGTGTCACCCCGATAAACCGCATCTTGCGAAAGGTATGTGTAAGTCATGCTATGAGAAGATGTGGAAGACGCCAGAGCGTAAGGCCAAAATAAAAATTCGCATGGATAATTACCATGCTGAGCACCAAGCGGGGTATCGCAGACGCCAACATCAGTTTAAGTTAAAAGATGAAATCAGATTTATTGCAACAACGATTTGCGACTGGTGCGGACATCCTCTACAAGGTGAATCGCCACATATAGACCACGACCATCGTTGTTGCAGAACGGATAAGCACTGCGCAAAGTGTACACGTGGATTCGTTCATCCACAGTGCAATACTTGGGCGATAAATTATTTCGAGTGGCAGGAGCGGGAATTTGGGATCACTGACCCGAGACTGGCCGATTATCGACGCAGATTTCCCGTTCCAAGAGTTGCAGGGCTGAAAGACCTGTGAGAACAAACAGTATCGAGATTCACAAAATGAGAAAGTTAAGTTCGTCGAGAGGGCTGGAGATTATCGCACAGGGGGCTGCACAATATCGAGCAATATTCGAAGAATCTGCGAACCCCTTTCGTGTAGGAACACAAGATGTTGAGCGCAAACTGTGGTTAAAAGGGTGGCTAGAGGCCCGCTTCAAATGGGAAAAGCCCTTGCTCGACCGCAAGAAATTTGCTGCACGAAAATTTACGAAGAGACCCTTCGTGAAATGAAAGGCGGACGGGCGGCGGGTAAGTCGCCCGAATCCGCTTGACAAGCAGGCGCTGTACGAGTACAGTGGTTGAGGGAGATAGAATGAAACGACTACCATACGAGACTTTACACATGGACGACTTCAAGGTAATCGGCCAGCCGCTCAACGCGGTCAACCTGATTGAAGCTGACGAGAACGCTGTACAGAAGCGGTCTGACGACCTCATTGCCGAGAACATACGGGCCAGCAAGAAAGCAGGACGCATCTGAAGCAGGCATTCTGTGAGACAATGTTTCCCGAACTTCGTGGGGCATCAATTTATAAGACGGGCAAGGGTGAGGGTACGAACGCGGTCATAGCCGCGCAACGCGCCCTCAAGCATGCTTTAAAGCAGGTCAAGGGCAAACGGGTCACGATCATCAAGGCGACTATCACAATTACCGAGAAAGCAGAGGATTCCAATGGAGCAGCAGACGAGCCAACAGCGTAAAGATGCAGCCCGGAAAGCGAACTTCATCGAACGCAACTGTCACCTATATCTCTCGAATATGAGATTCAAGTGGCTTGTGGACAACACACAGTATTTTACGTCAGCGGAGCAAGAAATCTCGATGAGGATAATTGGCGGGCAGTACCAAGACGGGAAGTTTGTAAATCTGTAGAAAGGTAGGCCCTGGTGGGAATCACGGTATATGCTTCTGGGACAGACCCGAACTGCCCGATCTATTCTTTTTACGGGGGGAAGTACCGTCTGAAATTCGTGGAATCTGAATGGCGGTACTACCTAATCAAATCAGATGGTTCGCTGGAGCCACAGGACGGAGTTACAAGCGTTGTAAAGTTGGCCACGCCTGCGAAGCCATTAATGGTGTGGGCGGTAACCGTTGCACTTCGCCGCGCAAAACAGTTGCTGATGGACGGTAAGTACGTAGGTGAAGACGCGAAGGCGCTCTACGAATCGGTACTCGACGACATTCTGAAACGTGCTGCGAAAGAGGATGACGACCAACTCCAGGCGGCGGGCGAAGTAGGCCACGCAGCGCATACGCACATAGAACTGATTATCAAGGCCATCCTGTCGAATAACGAAGATCGGCTTCTGGAATTGTTGGCAAAGTTTCCTGAAGACGAGCGGGCTTCCAACGGTGTAATCGCGGCGTTAGCATGGATCGCAGCCCACCGCGTGCGCTTCGTATCGACGGAAAGAAAAGCCTTTTCACCAGTTCACCATTTCTGCGGAACTTGCGATGGTGTAGGATACGTACAATCGTGCGATGACCGTTCGTGTTGCCCGATTCCCTGGGAAGGCGAAAGGCTTTCGCTGCTCGACTGGAAGACAAGTAATGCTCTTAGGATAGGGTACCTTTGGCAAGCAGCCGCCTATCAACATTGCATCGAATCCGAGGACGGGATTCAGATTCTAGACCGCTGGATACTGCGCCTGGATAAAGAAACAGGGGCCTTTGACCCTTGGTTCCGCAGCGGGCGTGAAGCGTTCGAGGAAGACTTCCAGGGCTTCCTTAACGCGCTTGCAATGCATCGCAGCATGGACAAGGCCGACGACTGGGTCTCTAGTGTGCGGGCCGCGAAGACCGCTGTAAGGCGGGCGATTGCGAAAGAACTAAAGGGAGAACAAATGAAAATCAAATGTGCGAGTGCCGACAAGTATAAGGGCGTCCGAAAGCCTGCGTGCAATGGCGGCAACCCATGCGAGACTTGTAAAAAAATCTATCTTGACAAGCACCCCGAAGTAGGATAGGGTTGTACAAGTACAAGGAAGTGAGCATGACAAAAAAGAGATTCAACGCGGGGCAGTGCTGGGCGGATGTGGTACGGGCGCTGATAGCCTGCGCCCTCGTGGCGTCTGGGCATCCGTATTTTGGTGTGCTCGCGGCAATGATCTACATAGAAGTATAGGAGGAAACATGAAAGAATTTTTGAAGGCATTCGCAATCGGGGCTATCGGCGGGATCGTCGGCAGCGTAGTCACGTTGTATGTTGTCTCACTCTTCATCTAGGAGGAACCATGTCAAAGCAAATCGAACAACAGTGGGCCAAGGTCACTGAGACCGTACAACTGGAAGACACGGGCGACATTCTCACTCCGTTGCGCCGCATCGAGCAGCAATATCTCATGCGTGCCGCCAAGCATGAAGCGGCGATGAAACCGGAAAGGGCCGCGTACTATCACGAGCAGGCGGGGAACCTTGCGAGGTTAATCAATGGCTAATTGCGCGATCTGCGGGGCACCACCGATGTTCAAGAGGGGCGACCGCGTAGCACTGAACGCTGTATGGATGAAGCACAGTGGCGGGATGGGCCGCAATATAGGGGATCGGGCAACGGTGCTAGGACTTAGTCGCACTGAAAACTGTGTCCGTCTGGTCTTCGATGACAGAAAGACGCCTTGCACGTATCACCAAACTTTTCTTAGGGGAATCCGATGACACCTGAATACCGAGCACGTAGGGCCGCAAAGCACGCTGCACAACTTGCATCAAAACCCCCCGTTTCGGAGAGTTTCGTGCAACAAACGCTTGACCTTACGCCGAAGACGCCGCGACTAGCGTGGCTGGGCGGCAAGCTGTTCAAGTCTAGCAGTGGCGGATTCAAAACTCGCTCGCGTTATTCTCAGGAGTGGGATCAGGCGATTCGGGACAACAAGAATCCCTACCGCGGGGAAGATGGCAAATGGTATTGGTTCGACGAGACCGAGCAGTCATGCGAGACGGGATACGTCACCCGCGACCAGGCCGAGATTGCGTTGAATGATTACGCAGCGTGGCTCAATAGTCCGAAAGAAGTCGATAGGAGGGATCAATGAAGATTTGGGAGTACCTACAGATAACACCCGAGAAGTTTCGAACTGACTATCTTGAGACACGTCTTATTGACGTGGCAACGCATCCAGAATTCCCGTTACAGATTCTTACGTACGGGCGCGAGGCTGTCCACACTAATAACTGGGATAACGTCATTCGCAAGTGCCGGGGTATCATCTTCAATGTCGAGACGGATGACATCATCGCTCGACCGTTTGAGAAGTTCTTCAACCTTAAGACGGCAGAGATGCCCGAAACCGATCCTTCTACGTGGTCGTATTCGCAACCGGATGATGTTCTCTTTGGAGAACCCGAAGTCTGGGAGAAGATGGACGGATTTCTTTGCACGTTGTACGAGTACAATGGCCAGAAATATATCGCGTCCAAGGGTTCGTTCGACAGCATTCACGCGAAGTGGGCGACCGCACAGATCAAGGCCAACTGGAAATGGCCAAGGGGCTATACGCCAGTGTTCGAGGGAATATGTTCGAGCATCCGTATCGTAGTCGATTACGAAAAATTTGAGGGCCTGGTACTGCTGGCGCTCGTAAACATTGAGACAGGCGAGGAGATGGGCGCGGGCTTCGAATGTTGGGCACATGCAAATAATCTGTCTACGCCACATACCTACGATCTTACGTGGCAAGGTGCCAGTGCAAAATCGCTGGATACCGAGGTAGAAAACTTCGAGGGGTACGTCCTAGTGTGGCGACGACCAGGACAGACGCCTTTCAGACTGAAGGTAAAATATGTGGATTATTTACGGCTGCATCGCATGGTCTCTGGCGTTTCCGCTAAGGCGATTTATCGCGGGCTTTCAGACCCCGCCTACAAAGGCGAGTTGAAAGAATGGATCGACGAGAGCACACCGTGGTTCAGCAAGTTCGTATCTAAGTGGGTGCGAGCGTTGCAGGGCCGACACGATGCACTATTAGAGGGCGCACACGAAGTGTTTAGTGAAGCACAGACCGCGCTTGAAGGATATTCAAAAGACAACTGGAACAATCCTGCCGCGTGTCGCAAGGCATACGCCGAATATTTCAACGGTTACATAAACATCAAGGGAATTTTGTTTGCGATGTACGACGGTAAGGACGCTTCCGCAGTAGCATGGAAGCTGACCAAGCCGCTGATTAAAAGTTCACAACCCATGATTCATGGGAAAGATTTGCTCTAGGAGAAACATGGCGAATCGCCGGGGAAGAGTAGCAGACTCTAGTGCATTATGCAGAGGCGTTCGCCCTTATGAGGCTTTGTATAATGCACTCGTAGGACGTTGCCGACGTTTGGGCCGAGAGATTATGTCCTTTGATGATTTCCTACCCTTCACGGCGATTACTGCCTGTCATTATTGCACCGAGCCTATCCGGTGGGCTAGGAGAATGGATCACCGACATGGATACAACACTGGATACAATCTTGACAGGCTTGACAGTGATAAAGGGTATATAAAAGAGAACTGCGTAGTATGTTGTGGGGCGTGCAATCGTATGAAGTGGATTCTCGGATATGATGCCTTCCTCGCAAAGATTTTGTTCTTAGCAGGACGAATTCAACGAGGAGAATTATGAACGAAGTTTCTGTGGTAATTGTGGGCGAAGCGATAGCAGGCGAAGCTAGCCAAACACTCAAGCAAGTTAAGCAGTTGGTCAAAAATCTTTCTGCGAACACTTTCGATCTGGCGGAAGCCTTGCACAAAGTAAAGACTCAAAAATTTTATCATCCTAAATATGATACTTTCGCAGACTACATCGCTACACTTGACATAAAGGTCAGCAAGTGCTACTATCTGTGTAAGATGGTTTCAGTCATGGAGCAGTGCGGGATCGACCGGGCGACATACGAGCCTGTGGGACTCGCCAAGTTGCGAATCATTACACGCATAAAAGTCATGGACGACGAAGGCAAAGACACGACCTTCGAGGGTGTGCCCACAAAGTTGCTCGTAAAGGACATGATCGAGAAGGCTGGCTCATGGCAACCTGAGGCGCTAGATTTACGGGTCAAAGAGATTCAGGGACTGGTGGGCGACAATGCCAGCGCGGGCTGGATCAACTTTCCTGTGACGTACGCGCAGAAGGCCGCTTGGGAGAAAGCCGTGGCCCTTGCGATGCTACAGATTGGCAGCGTGGGCAAAGACGAGAATACCGGACAATTTAAAGACCCTTCACTCGGTGCATGCGCCGAAGTAATTGCTGTAAGCTACGACCAAGACCCGAACAACCACCCAGAAGGGTAGGTGTGTATGCGTACGATAAACACGGCACTAAGAGGCGAGCAAGTTCGTCTGCTACTCCGTAAATTCGAGCACCTGATCGTGGGACAGAGTGAAGCCATTGACAAGATTACAAACCTCCTTGAAAGATTCCTTGGGGGGTTGGTTGATCCGAAACGACCAATTGGTTCAGCAATTTTTCTTGGGCCTACGGGGGTGGGTAAAACTGCTGTAGTCGAAGCCCTGTGCGAGGGCTTGTATGGTAAGGCCGACCACATGGTAAAGATTGACTGCGCGGAATTCCAGCACTCGCACGAGGTGGCAAAGCTAATTGGCTCGCCCCCAGGATACCTGGGTCACAGGGAAACAGGCGCGAGGCTCAAGCAGGCGACCATTACTGATTTGTATACGCCTGATGTCCCGTTCGCGGTAGTGCTATTCGATGAAATCGAAAAGGCCGCAGACGAAGTATGGGAGTTGTTGCTAGGCGTGCTCGACCGTGGGATGCTTACGCTGGGCGACAATACCAAGACTGACTTTACGAAGACGATTGTCATTATGACTTCGAATGTCGGAGCCAAAGCGATTACGGAAGACGGAAGGCTGGGATTTGGGAATCCAAACTCCGTAGAGTTTTCGAGCAAGGTAATCGAAGACAAATCGCTCTCCGCTGCTCGCTCGAAATTCACACCTGAATTTCTAAACAGGCTGGATGAGATTGTGGTCTTCAATACGCTGGACAAAACCGCCATTGACAAGATCATGCACATGGAGTGCGCCAAGATCAAGAAGAGTCTTCTGGCTAAGGCGGGCACGAAGATCGAAGTATCTCCTGCGGCGTATAAAGAATTGCTGGAGCGTGGGTTCGACAAGAAGTATAATGCCCGAGGAATTCGGCGTACGCTTGAAAAAGAGATTATGACGCCCATGGCTAGGGCGATTTCGTCTTACGAGATTACGTGGGGCGACTTCATCGTCATGGATTACCGGGATGGGAAGTTTCATTTCCATGCCATAGGCGTACAGAAAGAGAGTCCAGATGGCCTTATCCGCGTCTACCCGGCAGAGAGTTTACCAAAGAGACAATTACCATTGTCGAAGTTGCAATAATACAAAGGGCCTGCATCCACACCATATCGTGTACGCAAGCCACGGCGGGGCGGACACGCCAGACAATCTGATTACGCTCTGCTGGATTTGTCACCGGGCAGTGCACGATGGATTTTTGAGGGTCATCGTACACGAAGTTTGCTCAAAGTTTGAAGGGTCGTACACCATAAAATTCGAACGACTGAGAGGATGGACACCATAATGGCCGAGCGTAGGGGTAAGAAGACGAATCAAGTAAAGAATTACGTATCCGCGAAAGATTTTGCAGAAGGCAAAAAGATCGGACGTAAGAAACAGGTTTGGGTGTGGGACGAGCCCCTGTCTGTTCCCGCGGGCGAACAACCGACTGGACATTGGGAGAAAGCATGACAAACGTTGACGCATCGAAAGGTAATTACGAGCCGCATCCCGAATCGTATTCTCCGAGAGTCTTCGTGTACGTGAAAGCCACGGACATCTATTATGAGTTGCTGCGGACGGGCGAGGCTGTGTCATGGGTATCCAAAGACCCGCAGGGCTTTGATTTTTGGGTGATGGACGTAGAACACCTTGCCGAAGTAGGGATGCACCGTTCTGCACCGGGTATCGAACCACATGTGGCACATGACGTGGAGATTTAAATGCTCGGTAAGACTTGCACAAAGTGTCCACAGAAATCCCATGCGAAAGGGTTGTGTTCCACATGTTATGGGCGTGTATTTCGTAAGAATCATCCGAATTGGGGTAAAATATGTTGGTCGCGAATGAGACTAGACCCACGAAAAGAATTATTAAAGGCCGCAAGACGGCGGGCCAAACATCGTAATAGACCTTTCTCCATAACCTTGCAGGATATCGTGATCCCCAAGGTCTGTCCGATTTTAGGGATTCGTCTGGAATCGAGTAAAGATTTTCCCACTGAAGAATCTCCCTCTTTGGATGAAGTGATGGTTGGTAGAGGATATGTGGCTGGAAATATTCAAATCATATCTCGTAAAGCGAATACGATGAAATCTAATGCGACCCCGGAAGAGTTGTTGAAATTCTCGATTTGGGTACAGAGGACTTATGAATCTTAGACCATACCAAGAATCCGCCATCAATGCAGTCTGCACGGCGTACGATCAGAACTGGCGGCAACAGATTCTGGCTATGGCGACCGGGTGCGGAAAGACTGTCGTCTTCTCAAGTCTTTATGAGAAGCTGAAGTCACGTCTCCCGGGTAAGCTATTGATTTTGGCCCATACCGAAGAACTGATCGACCAATCCATTGCTACAATGCAAGAAATCAATCCTACGCTCCGCATCGATAAAGAAATGGCAGAACATAAATCTGATCCATCCCAAGCGGATGTTGTCGTCGCGTCTGTTGCAACTCTGGGGCGATTGAATACGAGTAGGCTTGATAAATTCAAGACTGAGAACTTCGACAAAATAATCGTTGACGAGGCACACCATACACCCGCTCAAAGTTATTTGAATGTGTTGGACGCATTCCAAATAAGAGAAGATGGGACATCCAAATTGCTGCTGGGTACGACGGCCACACCGAGCCGTGCTGATGGGAAGGCGCTGGGAGAGATTTATAAGAAGATGACGTACGTGTACAGCCTCAGACAAGCTATCGAAGAGGGATATCTTGTTAAAGTCCGTGGCTACAAAGTGTCCACTGGCACCTCCCTATCTGATGTCTCGACGGCTGGTGGCGATTTCAACAAGATCGAGCTAGAAGCCACGATCAACACGCCCGAGCGTAATAAGGCGATTGTAGGGGCTTGGCAGGAAAAGGGGGAGTCACGGTCAACCGTGGCCTTCGTCGCTGGTATAGCTCACGCCAAGGCACTTTCTGAGGCATTTAACGTCACAGGAGTGTTCGCGGCGGCTATTTGGGGCGATGATCCGGACCGAACGGCCAAATTACAGGCTTTTCGGGAGGGAGGCATCCGGATACTGGTGAACTGTAACGTGCTCATTGAGGGGGTTGACATCCCGAGCATTAGCTGTGTAATTATTGCACGCCCCACCCAGAGTTCGGTTTTGTTTACGCAGATGTGTGGTCGAGCGACCCGGCTGTATCCGGGCAAAGTGGACTGCATAATCTTAGATGTAATTGACACCTCTGGAGGTCATAGCCTCTGTACGCTGCCGACGCTGATGGGACTGCCATCAAATCTAGACATGTGCGGAAAAAGTCTTTCAGATACGTGCAGGCTGATCGAAGAGATGCAGGCCGAAAATCCGAACGTCGATTTTACCAAGTTGAAGACGGCGGACGGGGTGGCCCAGTTTATCACTGAGTTCAATCTGTTCGAAATAAGATTCCCTGCCGAGGTAGAAGCAAATTCTGACTTTACCTGGTCGAAGGCGATTGACGGCGGATATATCATGCGCATCCCGCTCCAGAAGAACGATTGTACGGGCGTGAAACCCGGCATTGTACGGATACACCAGAATCTGCTTGACAAATGGGACATCGACGGTTATATTGGATTAAGGGGATTCCACGGACTGCGGGACACGGTCGAGGAGGCGTTCGCTGCCGCCGACCAGCAGATTCGAGAACGCGCCCCTGCGTCTGTAGTCCTTGTCAATCGTAAAGCGAGTTGGATGACCAAGCCCGCAACAAAAGGCCAGTTGGCTCTGCTCGCAAAATTGTATAAGGGCAAAGCGTGGCCCGAGGATTTCACTCAGGGGCAGGCGTCGTTCTGGATCAACAAACGCATCGGAGGAAAGTGATGAAGAAATTCCTGTGTAAACTTTTCGGGCATTGCTGGAACGAGTACCATCTGTATGAAGTCGTCTGTTCGCGCTGTAGAACTTGCCGTGAATGGACGACTGGCGATGCCGAGAATTTCGATAAGATATATGGTGGCATGACGGGGAGGGACTGATGGAATTCAATGACATTGATAAATTTGGGGAGTGGGCAGAGACGGTCTGGTTCAGCAAAGACCCCGCAGATAAGGAAATGGGTGAGCGTGATCTGGCAATTATGGGCCTGGGAATCGCGGGCGAGGCGGGCGAGGTTGTAGAAAAGATCAAGAAAGATATCCGCGATCACTTCGTAGACAGGGAAGCAATCCTGAAAGAACTGGGCGATGTGATCTTTTACGCGATTACGATTGCCCGGTATTACGGATTCAAACCGAGCCAGATTCTGCGAGCGAACTACGAGAAGTTGGTAAGTCGCAGAGCACGTGGAACCGAAAGAGGGAGTGGGGACAACAGATGAAGGTACGAACATTACTCGAAGAATTCTTAAGGAACAAAGGCATCGTGGAAAAACTCCGTGAAGATGGGGTGATGCTCAACGAAGCCGAGGCGCTGGCAGCAGCGGATTTCATCGACAATTGCACAACGTTCAAAGTCGTAGAGTGGATACAGTGACATCCGCAGAGAAAGCAAAAGACCGTCGTCTCCAAGACATTTACAAGATGTCGCTGGCCGAACAGAATGTAAGGCGGATGGAACAGGGGAACGCCTGTGCATGCTGCGGCAGGGATTTTACGAAATTTACACCTTTCCAAGATCACGAGCACAAGTGCTGCCCGCGCAGAGTAAAAAAGTTTTGCGGGAAATGCAACCGGGGACTACTTTGTTACCCATGCAACAAATTTGTCGTAGGCGTGCTCGAACGACAGAGCGTAAACGGGGTGAAGATACCCGTACAGGTTCTGCTGACCAAGATGAAAGCGTACTTCGATTACTGGGAACCGATTCTGAAAGCGAAAGGTTGCTACGATGAAAAGCCGAAAGCAGAAACCACAGTTCGCCGCAAGAAAAAAAGCGTTTGACGCGGTGATGTCAGCCTATCGCCAAGCAAAAGACACTGGGCTGGGCGCGGCAACAGTTGACGGCGGCGGTAAAGGCGTTTCGAATCCGGTTCGGCCCAGTCTTACGGATTTTCGATGTGATGTAGAACGCGTGTTCAACAAGTGTGTGACTGCGCAGGATATGGTTGTAAGATTTAGGGCCGTGTACATCAACTTCGATTCCGAGAATCCCATTGACAACGAACGCTACGCAGATAAAGTCATCGGCAGTATGCGTCATGGCCTGGAGCAAGGGATCGGAGCGTTGTTCATAAAGAACGGACTGTATCCGCTACATGGTGGTGGTGGTTATTTTCACACCATCCGTCAGCCGAGGGGGATCGTATGAAGAATCGCGCAGGTTCCATCGCATGGTTGCGCGAACTGTACCGAGAATTGAACAAGGAATATTATCGCAACAAGTTGCCGAAACGGTTGCCTATTACCTGGTTCGATCTTCCTGGGAATATTATCGCCCGAGTGCGGTGGACGGCATACGTGATAGATCGCAAAACAACGGCATACAAACCTAAGGTCATGCATTTTGACCGTAGGCTAAAAGGCCGTCATTTGCAGCGGCAAGTCGGCATGAGCATGCTGCACGAGATGGCACATCTGAAACTTGGTACTGAGGTAGAGTGCCGAGAGTGGGATGGGGAGTTTGATAAAGAAATGCTCCGTCTGGCAAAAGCAGGGGCGTTCAACAGATTTTGGTAGAAGTAAAATCCAGCACTGAAAAGAGGCCAGAGATGGCAAATATTAGCGTAGAACAAGCATTGAGAATCCAGGTAAAATTCGACATCGGTGACGATGAGAATATTACTTTCAAGCAGAAAAACATGCTACTCCAGAAGTATGGAGTCACACCAGCCGTAATCGTTGAAGACGACAAATTCTGGTTGGAACTGGAGGCATATCATGACGGAATCTAGTGAGCACGTCCACACCGAAGTGTGTGACCGGACACCCGAACTGGAATCTCGTCTCAACGCGGAACCACAGAAGCCGCTGACCGAAGCGCAGTTCCGCAAGCTACGTGGGATGTACTTCACCGTCCGTCATCATCGCGTGCAACCGTGCGGACATTTGCTCGACCAGATTAACGAGCCGACGTTCCGCAACTGTGAAGCGTGCTGGTTCTGTTTCTTCAATTCTCACGGGCAACTGGTCGAAGTAACTGACAAGGCGCTACAGGAACAGGGATTCCGTTTCCTTGACAAGATGCGTGGTAAGAAATACCGAACGATGTTCTGTCGTTTCATGAACACCGTTATGAAAGCGAAAAGGGAGAGCGATGAACAGCAAAGCAGAGAAATTCAAAGCAGTGGAAGCGTTGGGCAAAGCGATGGACAAGGCGAACGAGGGATCAATGACCTTTCAACGGCAAGGGAACCGAGTGAACCAACCAGTTCCGTCGATTCCGAGTAGCCTAATATCACTGGATAGAGAAGTACTCGGTTGTGGCGGATTTCCTCGTGGTCGGATTATAGAAGTGTATGGTCCCGAATCGGCGGGGAAAACTGCGCTATGTCTACATGTCGCAGGAGAATGCCAGAAGGCGGGCGGCGTGGTTGCTCTAGTAGATGCCGAACATGCGCTATCCCCGAGTTTTGCCGCCACTCTGGGCGTTGATATGAACGAACTAATTATCTCACAACCTTCCTGCGGTGAAGAGGCTCTAGAAATTGTTGAGGGATTAGTGGACGCAGGCGTTGATCTGATTATTGTGGACTCCGTTGCAGCCCTCACTCCGAGGGCCGAAATCGACGGGGATATGGGCGATAGTCATATGGGGTTGATGGCGCGGCTTCTCAGCCAGGCGATGCGTAAGCTGTGTGGGAAGATTTCTAAAGCAGGTACGGTGGTCGTCTTCGTAAACCAAGTGCGCGACAAAATAGGAATAGTATTTGGTAACCCCGAAACAACGACAGGTGGGCGTGCGCTAAAATTTTATGCATCTATTCGATTAGAAGTTAGGCGTGTAGCTGGTTCGAAGGGCGGGGTTCTGAAGGATGGCGACACTATCGTAGGACACCGCATGAATGTGGCCGCAAAAAAGAATAAAGTTGCGATGCCCTTCCGCGAAAGTATCGTAGACTTGCTGTACCTATCGGGTTTCGATAAAGTAGACTCCGCAATCCGATATGCGGAAAAACTTGGCCTCATAACGGGTTCCGCATGGTTGGTCTTTAAGGGAGAGAAATATCGTCGAGAAGATTTGGCCGCGAAGTATGCGGAGATTGTAGAAGAGGTCAACAAGTGCCACCAGTAATTGACGTGCTCAACCAAAAATTCGGGAAACTACATGCCGCAAGGCGTGCAAGGTGGGCCGGACGAAGAATGCACTTGACAAAGTGGCTGAGTGACTGCTATATTTAAGACTCAAGCATGTGCGCGGGTGAGTGACCCTGCACAGACATGCAACCGAGGGCGGCGGCAATCCGCCCATAAATTTATGAAAAGTTCCGGCACACTTCCGAAGGGGTTCACCTGTAACTGCGGGGCGATCCACACGTTTCCTCCGTACGTGTACGCTCACTGGGATATAGAACTGGTCATGAAGTGCCCTTGCGGGCGGCAGTACGGTGTAATTCACGGTGAGACTTTTGAAATCGTGCAAGCGAAAGGGTTGGTGAAAAAATGATCGACAAGAAGGTAGCAACGTGGGCGCTGATCGTCGCGTCGATCATATTCGCGTTGGCAGTTGCTCGCGCCTACGCCTCCCCATCTAAGCCCCGACCGAACACGCTGGGCGTAAACGAAATTTACCAGAATCCGAATACGTACCTCATTGCGGAACCCGTCGAAGTTACATTCATGCGGGACGAGAAGGAACGGACTTACACTAATGTAAGATTCCAACCTTTCAACACGGCGGCTTACTTCGACGAGTCGATCCTGTTTTGCGGGACGGTGGATGACTTGAAGCGTTTGCCGATGGCGATCACATACCTTACACGGGCTGGCCAGATGTACAAGGGCATCGCGTGCCACGAATTCATTTCAGCCTTCGAGGTTAAATAATGGAATCCGAGCCGATATTCGAGTTCATCATTTACGGCCTGGTCTTCGTCGGCGCGTACGTACTGACGTTATGCTTATGGCTTCTCGTTGGATACCTGTGTGACCTGGTGAAAAGATGAGCGATGAAATGCACTACAAGTACGATCCTAAATTAGGGTACGTCGCATGTTCCGCAGAGGAAGCGTGGGATAGTGAAGAGAGGGTGAAGACAATGGAACTAGGCCCGGCGTACACCGCACCTGTAAAGAAGTTGCTTACCGACACCGGAACCCGATTCGTTCACCTCGGAGACCTGCTCGATTATCTCAATGACGGCCTTGTAGCGGTCACTAATACTCTTGAAAAGTATGCGAGCGAGAAAGACGCATTACGGAAGAAACGGCTGGAGGGCGCAATCTCTCTAATCAACATTTACCGGGATCAACTGTCGAACATAGATGGCTACAAATGGGATTTGAATAAAGTTTTAGACCAGTGCGTGCCTGAGCGTGGAGTTCTGGAATCTATACGTAAGGCGCGGATCGACTTATTGAAATCTACTGAACAAAAATCTCTCCCCCCATCCGAAGACGACTTACAGGGCGTATGACCAGAAGCGAAAAATATCGGGCAACGCAAAAGAGAGGCCGAACGTACCGTACTCGTCGAGCGCTGTGTCTAATCCGCAGAGGGCAACCGAAGACGGTAGAAGAGGCCCGAGCCTTAGGACTGGGCGCACTCGTCGAAGTCGGTCAGGGTGCTTTCAGAACTGCGTATCGAATTTATGGAACCAACCTGCTCATAAAATTCCCGCTGATGTTCCACTACGTACACCTTACGCCCAGCGTTTGGCACGACAAAGAAGGAAAGAATCACACCCGAATGGAAGTGAAAAAGATTTGGGCGCTTCGCGAGTCTCCCGTTATGCGGAAACACATTCCTCCGGTCTACTATTTCAACGGGCGGGACGGGGTCATGGTCACGAAGTATTATCCGAAATCGAAGTGGATATCATCCGCGACAAATAATCTGGTGCATGAGTTGATAAAAGAATACTGCGGCGTAATCCTGGGCGACCTAAGCGCTGACAACGTGCGGACAGAGCCTGCGCGTAACCTAATTTTTATCGACCTGGGCTATTGAGGTTACTGAAGTTTGTTGACATGGGTAGGCTGTACGAGTACACTTTTCATGGGGTGATTATGTTTATTGAAGATTTCATCGCAGAGTCGAAGAAAAAGAATCCGAAGCCAGTAGGTATGGCCTTGGACGTGGAATTTACGATTCGACAACATCCATGGGTGCCCGGGAAACGGGAGGTCTTCCAGACCCGAGTGGGCGTGGTATTCATCGGCTCACCGTTCGAATGCGTCGAATACATCAAGCAGGTGCGTGTCCGGCGTGCTTTACGTGTGGCCGAGAGGGGAATGAATCCGTTCTTTACCAGGTAAAATTCCCGTGCCACCTTCGGAAGCGTGGCTAAGTGTCAACGATAGTCGCTCGCAGATATGCGAGGCCGAGACAAGTAGAGAAGCAGCGGGAGTACAAACGCAAGAAAAGCCCCACTGTCAATATGGTTCCATGATGGAACTAAGTTGACAGTGGGGTTTTTGTTTAGAGAACCGTAAGATGTATGTCCGTAGTTTCTGTTTCAGTCCCGGACGTTCCTGTAACCGTGATCGTGTATTTACCCGAGGGTACCGCTGCACCGACTGTGATCGTCGCAGTACTGGTAGCCGTCGCGGGGTTTGGAACGAACGCAATGGTTACGCCAGTCGGTGCGCCCGAGTAGGACAGCGTTACCGAGCCCGTGAATCCGCCGAGGTCGGTAATAGTAATCGTCGCAGTACCTGATGTACCATGGGTGATTACAGAGACTTTCGGATCGACTTGCAACGAGAATCCTGTTTGGTTGCCAAAGTGAGAAGGCGCGGGCACCCATGTAATCGGATTGGAATCTAGTGTGGCATTCGCTTGTGGTTCGTTGTTACCGAATGGTTCTGGACTGCCACAGGGATTTCCGAAAGTGTGAGGCAAGGTAAGGGGATATCCATTTCGGAAATCTCCACTACGTACAAGTCCGCAGGGCATGGTGGTCCTTTCTACTACGAATATACAAAAGAAAAAGGTGGAGTCAAAGTTCCAGAAAGTTGTACGGCTGTTTTTGCGCCTAACGAAGAGGGTAGCACGCCGCCCGAGGAAGCCCCCGCAGTAAATCCTCCGATTACCCCCTGGCCAGAAAATGCATTGAGTAATGCCGCGTATTTTGGGTCCAAACCAAAATCTACAAGCAGGGATAAAGCCCCATTCGACAAAGTGTAGCAATAGAAGTACGCTCCTGGTTGAACCATGTATGGGGTACTAAGCGTGTCGGTGATATTTCCTAAGACGGCACCTGACATTACATTCGTCGAAACTATACGCTGTCCTGCCAGGTTGTACAATCCGATTGAAAATAAAGAACCCGCCGCTGCTACATGTACATTCGTGGTCAGATTCCTCCATAGTACAGGATATGGGATAGTAATCATGATTCCGTATACCGTGTTTGCTAAAGAAATTGTACCATTCGCTCCACCAAAATCGTTGTAAGGGTACAGAGCGGGGAGACCGATGCACCCGATCCCTGAGGTCGTAATTCGTAGACCGTTTTGTAAATTCGTGATTAGTGACATCAAGCCCCCATGCAAAACAAAGTCGGTGGTAGTCTGTTCAAAGCAGCAGATGTTAAATTGGCTGAGGTAAGTGCTCCTAGTGTCGCAGGGAGTACTCCGTTTGTCGCGGCGTTAGCAGCCGAAAGGGTAATAGTTCCCATGCCATTGAATATCAAACATGAATCATTGTCTAACCCACCGTTGGCAAATAGGGATATACTCCCAGCAGAGGTTCCCGTCCAACAGTAATAGTAAATTCCAGGTTGCAGGGTAAAGGGTGTCACACTTTGAGTCATTATACCTGGGGTGACGACTGTGAAGGGAGCATGAAATAGCAGGTTGCCGCTTAGATCATACAGCCCCATATCAACAGTAGTCGTTCCAGAGGTACTGTTTACATTAATAGCGACGTTTGCAATTGTAACAAGGGACGGTACTACGAGTTGTAGGACATACACCGTATTATCGGTGGGCATTTGTGCGGAGTTGCCTCCAGAATTTATGCAAGGACTCATAAAAGGGAAACTTGAAAACCCTACTCCGAGACTTGTGTACGTGGGCTGATTTACTGCGACAACATTTGGGTTATCTAATTGGCTCATATTGTCCTAAGGAGTGCACACACATGTAGGAAAAGAGGCGGCTACAGGTGTCAACGCCCCAAGAGTAGCAGGCAGGACTCCCGACACCCCTACGTTGGCGGCTGTAAACATATAACTGCCTGTGGTAATCGCGGGCATCATAGTACCATACGGGAATGCTGTTTGGCCCCCACTCAAATACAAGGAACCGTTAGGAACGGATGTGCTGGTTGTGGTATCTGAAGTCCAGCAGAAATAGTATGTCCCTGGTTTTATAATTACAGGACTAACGGTCGCACTCACAACCCCTAGTGCGCCACCTGTAACTGTTCCTGATATTACAAGATTGCCACTAGTGTTGTATAATCCGAATCCCGCGTGAGACGATACAGTAGAAACTACGCTTATATTTCCCGTAGATGAGGACTCAGATACACCGCCCGCGTTGTTTAGCGTAATAGTGGTCGAGCCATTAGCGGCTACCGTAAACGTCCCATTGTTCGCTGCGTTCGTAAACCCAGAAGCAATTACAGTAAGACTGGCCACGGTTGCCGTGCCTGCGTGGGTCTCCGCTGCACCGCTAGGATTATTCACCGTAAGCTGTGTGCTATTCGATGAGATGACTTTGAAAACTCCGTTGTTCGCTGAATTTGTAAATCCTGCGATAGTTACCGTCAAATTTTGTTCAGAAGAAAAACCTGAGCCTGTATAGACAGTGTTACCACCAGATGCATTTGCGGCTGCGCTTAGAGTGAACACCCCGCCCAGAGCGTTGTTCCCTATGCCCGTTCCGAAGGGTCGAGTGTATACCGTCTTGCCACCTGAGGCGTTTCCTACCGTAGAACTGCCGTTAAAATTCAGGGTATAACTAGGTGGGACGTTTACGAAAAACTTTGAAAGCGTGATCTGGAATGGAATCATAACTTGCATCCCGTACACCGTGTTGGCGACGGCTGCGGGCTGCGACGATGCGGACTCGAACATAGGGTAAATGTTAGGCAGTAGTATGTACCCTTGTCCGCTTACGGACACCGAGAGATAACCGTCTTGTGGATTGTTTATCTGGCTCATATTAACTCTGAGTGTAATAGATCGTTCCGCTTACCTGGACAGCGTTGCTCGAATTGATTACAAATGAGGTACCGACTGTTGTTGTAAACCATGGTTCGTCTGTTAAATCCAGAACCAAAGAACCATTCGCCTGAAAAGGCAGTGCTCCGCTGAAAAGAACGGGAGACCCCGCGCTATCCTGGAAGGTGATATTCGTAGCGCCCGCGACGACAAGAATCATTTTGTATACACGTACGGTTTTGCCGCCGACTGCTGCGACAACAGTGTTGTTTCCCGAACTGGCAAAGGTAATGGGCGCAGGAGTTGTACGGGCTGCATTCAAAGCAGTCTGGGTTGTAGTGACCCCGCCGCCGCCAGAAGTGTTCACAACTAATGCCCCAGTGTTATCGGTTGAGAAGATGTGAAAGTTTCCGTCGGCACCTTTTCCCCCGACTTGCTCGCCTACTAATCTAATCGGTTGACCGTCAAAATTTCCGGGCCCGCCTGTAATTGGGTTAGACATATTTTCCTTTAGGTTACTTGTAACCGCTTGTCGGTGCTTGAATCTACTAGTTGCCTGGTTGTATGGCTCATGATGATACAGCCCTCGCTCGCGCAACGGGGATGACCAATCGTGTCTGCGTGAAGATAAAATCCGCTTCGTCCTTGCATATCGTTTTCTGGATCGGGAGTAAGGGGAATGGCTAGTGGGCCGAGATGCGATCCTTCGACCGCAGTTCCGAACGTATACCACCCAACAGGCAACGGGCCAATGAGCCTGGTGTATTGATACACAGGGTTGTTAATTCCCTCGGGATTTTTTCCTAGGTTGCCTCCCGCGTACCCTGTCTCGACTAAAACTTGGGCAGGTGAAAATAGCCTGCCCGTACTATTTTGGAATGTCCACATTATTTTGCCACCCAACCCGTGTTAGTCGCAGCTCCTGTTTCTTTTACCCAGAGAGTCGCGCCTGTTCCGCCCGTCGTACTGAGGTAAATATCTCCAGGATTCCCTGCGCTTGATTGAGTCCTACGACAGCTATGGATGTAGCGGATATATTCATATAATTTTCAGTTTTCGAACAGCACAAGGAGCGGGGAGCGGTTAGTTCCAGTGTTTAGAGCGCCTAGAGTGGCCGGTAGAACGCCTGCTACTGAGGCATTAGCAGCTAGTGCGTTACGACTCCTATTTAGGTTTGCCATAGGTATTACGTAACTGGTGTTTTCCACATAGAAAGGACTTTGCGCTGTCGTACCCGACGAAGTCTCCGCAAAATAATATTCCCCGGGGGGTAAGGTTACAGGGGTGCCCAGAGTTATGGAAAATGGCCCCGTCGAAGTCGGAGAAATGACGCCACTATCTATGAGTTTGGTGTTGCCATCGGATGAATATATTCCGTACGCCCATTTGTCACTGGCATTCGAAGTAGATACGTAGTAAACCAGTTTATTCACTGTGATGGCGTACTGCAATACGAACAGAATAACATGCACTTGATTATTCGCGCCTGCGGGTGAGGCCGTGGACGTCGTAGCATTGGCAGGGATAAACAGGTTACCAACCCCGCCTAAGAAACATCCCAGAGAGGAAAAATTCGGAAGGTCTGCGGCTACTAAGCTACGCGCTGAAATTACATGGCTACCGTCCTGGGCTAATATGGCGGTAGAAGACCCTGAAGCGGATAGATCGGCGTTTGTTCCGCCGTGTGCCAGGGAAACACGAGTTTCTCCTCCAAATACCCCTGCGTTATTAAACTGGATATCTCCTGAAATCCCCCCAGGAGTTGTCGTAGGCCCTGTTGTCGCGGCAGTTGTTTGTAGTGTACCGTCCTGGAATCTTATACCTAAATTAAATAATGAAGGAGTCTTAGATAGTGCCATTTATGACCTTTCAGAATTGGTCGGCGTAGCAAGAATCGAACTTGCACCCATGTTCCCAAAACACGGGTGCGGCCACAACACTTTACACCGATACTAAACCTTCTTCAACTTCACGATGGCAGTTCGCACAAAGTAGAACCGTCTTCGATAATTCTTGTTTGATCCTCTCCCATGATCGAGTAAGACCATTCATGGATAATGCAAAACTCTTTTGTGAGGGATCGAGATGGTGAAATTCCAGAGCACGTACGCATCTATTATATCCACATAATTTGCATTCGCCGCCCATCAATTCAATTGCCATAAACTTCAATTTCTTACGTCTACGGGATACTGCTTCACTTCTACTGTTCATGCTACACCGCTTTCTTAGCGAGTAGCTCAAACGGCAGGTGCCAGCCAGTCGATTTAAGATCGACAACTTTCACCACGTCCAGTTTGTTATTCTGGGCACTATAATATGGCTGGCTTGGTAGGGGTCGAACCTACACCGTCCTCATTAACAGTGAGGCGAACTGCCGATTATTCGACGAGCCAATGGAGCGGGTGACAGGAATTGAACCTGCCTAAATTGGGTGGAAGCCAATCGAGCCACCAGATACTCCACACCCGCTCGCAGAATTTTGCCCGTCCCCTCGCGGGCATACGGAGCAGATGGTCTACGTAAGCGTAGACGCTCTGAGGATGGCGGGCTATTGCGACTAGCCTACTTCATGGAAGGGCTGCGAGGGAATCGAACCCCCGATACCTGCGTGCAAGGCAGGAGTTATCCCGTTTAACTACACGCCCACGATGAACTATATCCCTGCCGCATGACCCGCGAAGATTCCAGCGATGAAACCTAACCCGAATCCGCGCTTGAACCATTTCACGCTGTTCTTGTGGCCTTCTGCTTTGACCGCCGCGACTTGGGCCGTGCATGCCTTAGTAGAATCTGCGATCTGCGTATTCAGGCCCGCGATCTGGGAATTCTGTACATTTACCAACGCGTCGGCCTTTTCCGCTTCCTGCTGATACCCGTATGCGATTTTGGTCTCGTCCGCCAGGTTGCCCTCTAAAGCAGGCACCAATTCTAGCTGGGAAACTGTATCCCGTACACCCTGCTCATTAAGAATTACACCCGTAGGCGTAACCGTAGGGGTCACCGTCGGCAATAGCTGATTCCATCGAGCGGCCAATCCAGGGAGAGGCAGCGTCGAATCCTGTACAACTTGCGCCTTCTGGGATGCCGTGCGCTGAGCAATAGAGGCGCTAAGAGCCGCGTTCTGCGTTGCGAGGGCTTGGACTAGGGCTGTGTACTGGCTCTGCATCTGGGCGGTCGCCGTCGCAGCGGCGGCACTATTCTTCTGGTCATTGGCTACGATCTGCTCTGCGGCAACGTACTTTGCGTCTTTTCTGGCGGCGTCCACGTCAAAGAATTTCGAGATTCCAAACGCACCTACGGCGAGGATTAGAAAAAGAATGACGATTTTCTCGTGTTGCTTTAACCAAGATTCCGCTCTTACAACAGTGTCGGCCATAACCCTCCTAATTATTCTTCAGTCCATTCTACCCAAACTTGAGAAGCTGCTATAGTGGCGCTACTCGTTAGAGTCATGAAATCAGCAGTTCCACGGAGGGTCAAAGGTTTCGCTGCCAAGGAATCACCAAACACCCACATCCTATCGTGTCCTAACGAACCGGGAGCAGCAAAAGTAGTACTTGGCAACCAAGCAGAATCAGAAACATAAGGTCCACCTACTACCGATCCAGTAGTTCCTCCGGTTGCTGTCCAGTGTGTAATTACCGCCGTAGCATTAGCATCTCCACTATCGGCTTTGCCTGCCGTCAAAGCTGCGGAGGTGCCGGAGGTGGCTGCTGCACTAGTCCTTTGTACTTTGAAAGTAGTTTGCGCTGCCGAGCCCAAGAACCCCGTTATGTGGATGCGGGTAATACGTACAGTCTTGGTAGCACTTCCTACTATTTGTAAAACGACTCCCGCTCCGGCAGTCGCAGTCGCCCCCGTCGCAGCAGAGTACGTTGTCTGGCGTCCTTGCATATTGACATACTGACTACCCGTCGAATCACATTGCGTAGCTACCGACTGTCCATTAGTCAATGCGGGTTGGGTGGTATTATACACTACCAACGAAGCGAGTCCATTCGCGGGGGCGGTAGCGGCGGTAATGACGCCGTCTAATATTGCGCCTGCGTTACCTAGGATATCAACTTTACCGATAGTATTTGCGCCAACAGGCAAGGCACTTGTAATTGCCGTGACCGAAGTATTATCTGTGATGACATGTTGCGGAGCAGTAAAAGAAACCGCCCCACTGATGGGTTGTGTAGCCGGAAAATTGTTTACCGCAACAGTTCCACTCACCGGCTGGGTTGCTTGGAAGAAAGTACCGCTGACTGGTTGAGTGACTGCTGAGCCATCCACCTTGAGGGCGGTCATCGACGCAACACCCTGAACTGTAATCACGTCGGCAGACGCAACACCAGCAGTGCCGAGTGCGGGCTGTTTCGCAGAAGTAGATGCGCCCGATGGCAGCGGCAACGAAGCCGCAGAGACTGCAAAAGTTCCCGAGCCTGCGTTCGCCGTAACGGTCCCGCTGACGGGCTGTGTGGCCGGAAAATTGTTGATCGCGACCGTACCTGATACGGGTACAGTATGGCCGGAAGCATCTACGACGAATGTCCCTGAACCCGCGTTAGCAGTGACCGTGCCAGAGACAGGCTGAGTCGTTTGAAAGAATGTACCCGTGACAGAAACAGTTCCCTGTTCATGGACCTTTAGAAAACCAGAGCCATCCAACACGGCGGGAAGTTGTGTGCTGCTAGTCGCTTGAGTCGCTGGAAAGTTACTGACCCCAACAGTGCCCGAGACGGGCTGTGTAGCAGGGAAGTTCGATACAGCGATAGCACCAGTATTGTCTACAGATAAATCATGCTGATTACCATCAATGCCTTTTCCTGACACGAGCACTGGGTTAATACTTGAAGTCGCAGTGCCTTCAGGGAATAGTCCTTGGACGAGGGGATCGCCCGGAACGTACTTATTCTGGACAGAGTCATAAATCAACAACTCGCCGTTATGGTCGGGAGGCGTAGAAGACACAGCCGTCCCTTGGATCGCGGTAGCATTACCACCCCCGCCACCTGTTGCCGCAGTATCTTGCTCAGTGCCGTCTGCGAACTTGATTCCGGCAGTAGTGGTAAAAACAGTATTACCACCCATGTTAATTTGTAATGGTGTTGGCATAAATCTCCTAGGGCATTTCCACAAGGCGTGCACTGATATCGTAATGGAACGGGTTGGCGGTAAAAGTCGCGGTCAGGGTTATTGGAGTCCCCGCCTTCGCCAAAATCGGATACGTTTCCATTTGCACGTTGTCTGTATTTCCATCCAAAAGAAGCGTAATCGTGTGAACTATGTTCGTACTAGGTTGAGTCCACGTCAAAGATACAGAGAGCTTATCCGAGAGACCGCCATCACCTAGAGCGTCGAGATACAGCGATACAGCGTATAAAGTTGTCAATACCGTCGTCGAGGTAATCGCATGGCCTACATTCGTATTCACGAATTGCATGCTGGCTTGGATAGCAGGGACAGCGGTTCCTGTTAAGGTGACCTGTGTTCCCGCAACTGGTCCGGGGAAGGTTACCCCTACTACGTTTATCGTTCCGTCTCGATTCAGTGCGATTAGTTTATTCCCTTGCGGGTCATTCCATTGCTGGAATGTTTGTTGGGGAAGATTCCCCGTTCCTTCAAATATTGGCATAAATCTCCGTGAGGAGACATTTTTTTTTTTTAATCTAACAAAAAGTCTCCGTACTCATTTCACTTTCTTAGGCAGTGATTTTCCCTTAGTACTGGCGTCCCACTCAGCCAAACCCTTCTTGCCAAGAATTTCGGGATGGCTGTGCATATACCCGGCCTGCGCGAGACTCGCAAAAGGGTTAGCAGAAACCAACCCGCCATACTCGCCTTCTTTTTGGCTCGCACCATGCGGGCCGACACCAATTTCCAACTTCACTCCCCGCGTGCGAGAGACAATCTTGTCATGCTCTTTTGTATCCATGCCGTGCAGCGTTGTACGATCTGCTTTACCGCACCCTGTCGATTTAGCCATTGCGTCCCTTTCGTCTCGATGTCACCTTGCGAGCCGGGTGACTACGTTCTTTCAGGATGGTCAGACTCTCAACTACACCCTGCCACACTTGCAAATTTTTCTCTTGGTGGTCTGCGAGTGTGTTCTGGATCATATCCAATTTTCCGCTCGAATCACGGAGAAGCACGTTCGTTTCTTTGGTCTCGGTCACGGTACTGACCGTCGCCTGCTCGATGCCGTGCAGATGGTTGTTGAGCAGGGTATCCGCCCACCAGGAGACCGCCGTCTTCGCTTTGTAGAACACGGTGATGATGGTAATCAGGGGCAACCAGAATTTTACTTCCGAATACGCCGTACCAAAATGCTGCATTTGCTGTGAGTCGAACATATCAATTCTCCGAAACGGCTATAGCTGGATGGTTAAAGGGCACTTTGTGGCCGGGTTGATGCCGGAATTCAGGGTTAGGCTTTTCAAATATCCCATGTATGGGTGCACTCTGTGTGTCTATCGGCGGCTTTTTCAAAGGTGCGTTGCTGGTGTCCGCGATCCAACCACGAGACTGAACAGCGGGTTTATCTGGATCAGTATCGAGTTGAGGCTTGATCCCTTTTGGATTGGGAATCTGTTTGCCCCCAAGTATAATGTCATCTGCCATTCGATCCGCCTTCTCTCCCCGACTTAGAATACAAGTACCCATGCGCGACGGCCAGTGTAAATGCTAGCGCGATCAAAATGATTTCTAATTCGCTCATGTGTCCTCGTATGCAGTGGAGTCCCGGTCTGTCCACTTGCTCGAACGGTCGTGCGGTCCGTGCACGAACGCTGTCCCTACCGGACGTTCATATTCCGCTTATCAAGCGGACACTGGTCTCGTCGGACTAGAATCCTTCGAGGATTTTATCATCGCATCCACTCGAACCCGCTCAAATTCTCCGAGCACTGGTGGACGATCTTTGCCTACGTGATTCGGAAGATCATAAAATGATTCAGGGTACACGCCTATGTGTACGAGTACGGCTGTATGAATCGCTCCCCCGACGTTCCAGAGTGCTTGCCATAGATGCGGTTCATCCCTGAATCCCATCCTGTACAGTTCAAGATGTCGGTGCGCGGATGCCAGATACCGTGACATCGGCATACCCTGTTCCCAATTACGGGACGCATACTTCCTTGCGCCCGCTTCCATGATCCATGCCCAAGCCATTAGAGACCAGCTTGGTAAAAGTTCGAGTAAAGGTTTGCCCGCTGCTGTATCACGTATAGCCCCGGTAGTAAATTCTTGGCGAGTACCGCTGTCTTTCAAGTCGTTCACTATTCCCCCTTCAGATACGAAACTACTTGCTCCCAAGTATCAAATTGCCGTATGGCAGGGAGGCGTGCTGTATCTCCTATACCATCAAGATAGTGAAACACGTTCTCTTTCTTTCCGAGAACAATTAGTTCCCGCGTCGGACGACCACCCTCCAACATCTGCGCGATGATAAGCCCATACATAAACCCAGACTCAAAATGGCGACCCCCACGACTTGATGCACCGACGGTGACATCTACCAACATTTCGGCAGACGGTACGGTCAGGACGACTTTATCCGAGTTCAAAATATCTTCGATATCTGCCATCGCAGTTTCTCGATGATACTCATCAGGAAGGTCTTTGATTGTTACGTTGTGAGGAACAGATTCATTCGCCCATCGGGAGGTGCATACTATTCCGAGATTAGCCAATTCTTCAACCCGACGCTGCACTCTATCCTTGTCCGAAAACATGGAAGCGATGTATACCTTCATCGGCCCTCCTCCGTCTGCTTCGGTAAACGACGGACGGTGTACGCCGTAATCTGGCGCAGGAACGCGTACGTCTGTAAAACCGGGAAGTTAATGAGATTGTAAGGGATTACGAAAATTTCTTCGACTTCGCCCTGGATATCGTCCGTACGATTGATGGTCAATTTGGCGAGGTCGCCCACGCCGCCCGAGCCATCCGTCTTAATTCCTGCACCGCCACAACTGCAATTACTATCTTCGCATGCCATAGTTCTCCTCCCAGAGTATCAGGTAGGCTTAGACCGGGGTCGTTTCATCCCACGCTTCTAAGCCCTCCCGATGTCTATTTCACGATGTTGCGTTTTGTTGTAAGCGTATCGAACGCGGCGTCATTGTAGATCACCGTTGCGACAAGCCCTTGATCTTTATTCCAAATGAACGCTTCCGCCTGTCTCTGGTTCTCTACGTAACCGTTCTCGGAATGCCAGTCGTCCGCAGGGCAAAGGGCCGGAAGTATCCGAACTTTCACTCCATGGTCTTCGGTCACCTTGTCGCAGTGGCGATGTCCGGTGTGAATCTCGCGGAACTTAGTGCTGGCCCACATCTCCGGTTCTTCGCTCGCCATGAGCATCGGGTAATTGCTGCCTTTGTCGCCGTGAGTAAAACCTAGCGCGACTTGCCCGAACTGAAAATACTTTCGGTATCGTGGGTCGTTTTCCACGGTGACATTCTTGTCACTACGGAACCAGCACTCAAGAGAATCTCCCATGTGCCATGAAGCCAACTGGTCATGATTGCCAGGGACTACCATTACAGTGACCGGGGCAATCAGTTTCAGCTTCTCAATCGCTTCGATGAGCGTATAGCGGACGGTACGGAACGTCTTATGGTACCGAATGTCTGTGGTGACTACTGTCCCCTTAGTTGTCGTATTCTCCGCGTTATCGCTGTTCAGTAAATCATTGCCTACGACAAACAAAATACGATCAAACTTGTAGCCACTCGAACGTTCGAGGAGCGTATTGAGCGCCCGCATAAACATCGCCTGGGCAATTTGCACGTCATAAGGCTCGTGCCCGGTTTCCTTTGGCCACGCCAACTTTCCAAAGTGATGGTCAGAGATATTTACTTCCAGCATATTTCCAGAAACAGTCTCGGGCCTTTCGATCTTCAGAACCTTGCGCTTCAACCCATTACAGGCGAGCGATTTCAAATCCGCAATTTCATCCAGAATCTCGATGATGTGCTTACGCTTGCGGAAGAATGCGCTGATCTGGAATTCCCCGTCCGCCAAATCTTTTGCGCGGAAACGGTACAACTCCCAAACTCGCGTGTCAATCTTCAACTGTTTGATGACCGCATCAGGACTGCATACCGTAGTTTTCGGTATGAATACATTCCAGTCATCGCCGTCAATCTTGCTGGTCATGCCTTCTTTATTGATCCCTGCTTCGTCGCAAAAATCTTCCCACTTCGGCCAATACTGCGACCACGACTTTTCAGAATACTCGCCCTGCTCACGGTAAAAATTCCGTGTCACTTGTCCATCGTTCAGGTCTGCGACTCTCTTCAAGTCAGCGGTAAGGGTTGCTTTGGAAACGGTCATTATGATTCCTTTCGACGCCCTGCTCCTCACTATGCAAGATTACCAAAGTTCTATATCTTTGTCAAGTACTTTTGTTCATGCCTATCTGGTGACAATTAACCATTCTTATCGCTCCTACCCATCCCGGTCAATTTGTTGATTCCATATCCCGAAAATGACGCAGATACGAACATGGACGCCCCGCCCAAATCGGGGAGATGCTTCTGGGTGAAAACGATATACGAAACCCAGATAATCGTTGATAGCACGCCGCCGCCCGCGAGTAGCCGGGTTGCGCTGCCTGTGCCATCAGCCTCAGAGAAGGTTGAACGCAAGTACGCAAATAACTTTTCCTTCATATCTCTCCTACCTGAAAAATGACAGACTGTTCATGTTCGCCACAATCGGATGCTGACGCTGGCCTATGTTGATCCCATCTTCTTTAATGGGGTCTACAATTTTTTCTTTGAACCAAGCCCGTTCGACTTTATTCAGGTCTCCAAAATATAAAGCACCCTTAGATATATCAGGTATTGAGCCATCAAAAACTCCTGATACAACGTGGAGCAACTTTACAAAATTACCATCCCATGCACTCGGATAAACAAGCGGCGGCAATTCCATCTCCGCTGCGAAAGGGAGTACATTCGTCATCACAGTCAAATGAGTTCCCCAACCGCATTTAACACGATTCATGAACACCGACATCACCATCTGGCCTGAAAGATACCCTCCACCATATGATTGACCAAAACGCCACCCTAATTCTACAAGTTTAGCCTGTTGTAAATCCTCAATTTTTAGCAAATCGACCACCCTCCCCGCGAATCCGAGACGACGATTTGATTTTCATCTTGTCCAGGGTTTCTATGGAATGATGAAATTTCTTTTTCGTAGCACTCATCTTCGCACGCATTTCAAGTGTCCAAATTCGTTTACTATTAGAAGACGATACTGCGTCTTTCGTTTCCTGAGAATGTGACTTTCCAAAGAATGAATTATTCTCGCCCGTCTGCTTACTCGGTGATTGGTTATGGTAGGAGCGTCCTTTATTCCAAGGTCTTCTCCCCCTATTCACAATCGACAATTTCAACCGCGTTGCAGCGGATACCTCGATTCCGGGTGAGCCTTCGCCACCTTCGGAAAGGTTGTATCCGACAGCATGGTTCCTCGCGTCCAAAGAGGCTATCCATGCCCGCTCAAATAGAATTGCTTGCTCATTAGTATCACACGAAGTCAATGATTCGATAACGAAGGTACCAAGTCCATACTTTCGCAGGGCACGATGTAGAAAAGGTCGATTGTTTCTACCCTTCATCGCATTACTAAAAGCATCCCGCAAGTACTTGGAAAGACTCGGTTTAGAAGTCTTCCCTACATAATATTTGCCGTTGTCGAGATTTGTGATGAGGTAAACAGAATGCTCCATAATGTTATATTAGCACTTTAGTAACATCCTGTCAAGCCCTATTTTCTGAACTGCGGTGGAAGCGTCAGTTCTTCCTCTGCGGTGATCTTGGGAGCGTGTTCCCATTTATCAAGAGACAAATATGTTTCTCTATTTAATGGTAGCCCCTTCTGCACCATTTTGTCCAATATCGGATAACCACTTGGGGTTTTTGAATCCCCCTGCGGCTTTGAGGATTTGGTTTCTAGCACGGTCGATTGAGACTTCGCCATTTTTGTGGTCCTTCCATATGTTCGATATCGTACCTTTTAGTTCGTCAGTCTTGGCTCTAGACTCGTACAGTGACCGAATCCCTTCCCAAGTGATTGACTGCAACTCTCTAGGCAGTATACCAAGTTTTGACGCCGCTTGTCTATAGGCTTCTGCGTACAGTCCGTAAGTACCCTGGACGCCCGTCATCGCGCTGCCCTGCGATGAACTGGCCTTCATGCCCGCCTCCGCTTGCGCGGTCGTAGGCTTGAAGCTAGAACCGAAGTTGTGCATGACCTCTTCGGAACTGCCGCCCATTGGACGGAGATGCCCTGCTCCTACAGCGTGCGTATCAATCGTCACGTCGCCAGACTTCGACCACGGGTCAATGATATTGTTGTAGAAGTTTCGGACTTTATGCATGTCTCCAAGAGACTTGTGAATGTTCTCTTTCGAACCGTCTTCCAGGATGCTTACAGCTTTCGCGATTCCACTGGTAGAATTCCAGTGACTAATCGTTGGCTGTTGGCTGACCGGATTGCGTGCGAGACCACGAATAGAACCGTCAGGTGCGTAGTTCGGCATCGTGCGACCGTTATGCGATTCGTCATACACACGAATCCATGCGGCCTTGTCATAGGGGTTATCCAGATCGCTCAGTTTCTTCCCCATTACATCCTTCATTACTTTCCCAAGGTCAGGACTTCTAGCGGACAGTTGCGATGCCTTCGTCTGCATCTCTGGTGACCAATCGAAGTTCTGCTTGTTCTTGAGGATGTCTGCAACACGGGTGGCAGTTTCTACGTTGTTATTCCATTCGTTCTGCGGAGATAACGCTGCGACCGCGCCCGCCATTTGCTCGTGCGTCACGCCGTACTTCTGCGCCCATTGTTTGGTTAGTTCGTGGGCAGAGTCGTACCATAACTTACTGATGCCGCGAACATTTTCGGGAATCTGGTCATGCAACCATTGCAGGTTGTCTGATATATGGCTCACGAATTTGTTTAGGGCCGCTTCGGGGTTAGCTAATGCCTCTTCTTCCGAAATAGGCACGCCGGGATACTTGGCAACCGTCTGGGCTAGCTTGCTTGTGAAGCCGGGTTTTGCCGCGTCAGACTTCCTGATCGCGTCCATTCCTACATTCAGATCACTTGTAAGCGGATTTTCCGTAGCGTTGACTGCGGTCGGATTACGTTGAGAAATACGAGTC
>Ga0185299_10001904_pt1 | contig 35647 bp, 35 predicted proteins | sample PaiPotPPA55metaG_FD_128002 | JGI IMG/M metagenome (GOLD analysis project Ga0185299, IMG submission 128002) | Iron sulfur acid spring bacterial and archeal communities from Banff, Canada, to study Microbial Dark Matter (Phase II) - Paint Pots PPA... ...
TCGGGAAGCTCGGCTTGCCCGCGAACTTCGGATCCTGATAGGTCTCGCGGATGATCAGCTTCACGGTGCTGCCGTCGCACGCGGTTACCCCACCCTGGTAGCGGTTGCCGCCGCGCATGAATTTGATCAGGCGGCGGGCCAGCTTGGCTTCGAGTGTGCCCAACCGGACGCCGCGTGACGTCTCGGCCACGATGCCGTCGTCATCGACCTTGAGCTCGGCGACGTCGCCGGCCGCGACTTTGGAGCAGATATCGGCCGATGCGCCCTCGAGCGCGGTGATGATCGTCTTGCCCATCTCCTCGACGAAGAGGTTCAGGTCGACTCGGGTGCCTCCGACCTTGAGGCCTTCTTTCTGGTGGAGCAAAGTGTTGATGCGCGCCGCGTTCTTCTTGGCGATCGAGTTCATCGGGTTGAGCTTGAGCGCGGCCTCGTACGCGGCTTTGGCGTCCTTTAGCTTGCCGAGCTCGGAGAGCGCTTTTCCAAGGCGGTTCTGAGTCTCCTCGTCGGCGCCGAAGGTTTCGACGATCTGCTTGTTGAATTTGACGGCTTCATCCCACTTGCCTGCGATCGCCAGCTGGACGGCCTCGTCCGCATACTGCGATCGCGGCTTTAGGTGCTCACCGGTTTCGGTCTTCAAATAGGGGCGCTCCTGGAGGAAGTGCGCCGGGCGGCATGGTGCATTGCCCGGCTGGGAAAGGAGTACGAGTATAAGAGTGTCTGGGCGCCGAGGTCCGCCGCAGATTCGCGGCATCGGCGGCCGGAGCCAAGGAAAGGGTGGCGCGGCTAGGAGCGTTTCCTGCGGGGTCCCCGCGTCGTGGTCGCGGGGGCGGCGACGCGGCGCCGGGCCCCTTGACGCCGGCTTGAGCGCCGCAGGCGCCCGGCCACCTAGGCCGCGAAGATGCAAGGAACTCGGCGACCGGACACTCCAGTGTCGGGAATGCGATAGAGCATCGGGGCCGTGGACAATCACCCGGTGCGATCTCACCTCGGGGCTTCGGCGGTCGTCTCCTGCGTGCTCCTGCTGGCCCTGCCGGCGTGCACCGGCGACACCGCCGCGGCGCCGCCCAACAGGACGATCACGATCGGCGTGGACCTGCCGCTGACCGGAGTCGAAGGCCGCGCCGGCACGTCGACGCTCAATGGCGTCCGCTTCTTCGTATCCCGCCACCCGCTCCTGGACGGGTTCACCATCACCGTCGACGCGCGGGACGACCCGGCCGGCGCCTCCCGCGAAACCGCATCCGGCGTCAAGAACCTTCGGGCTCTGATCGCAGAGTCCAGGGTCGTGGCCGTCATCGGTCCGTTCGACTCGAATGTGGCGCGCGCCCAGATCCCCGTGGCGAATCGCGCGCACCTGGCGCTGGTCAGCCCAGGCACGAGCAGCCGATGCCTCACCAAAGAGCCGTTCCTGCCCGCGGCGCTCAGCCCAGCCCGCACGGCGATCACATGCCACGCCGCGGGTCTCCCTTCCCCGGCCGAGCTCCGGCCCACCGGAGTCAACAACTTCTTCCGCCTCTCGACCACCGATGAGCTCCAGGGCCCGGCCGCCGCCGATTACGCCACCAGGCAGCTGCACCTTCAAAGGGTCGCGGTGCTCACGGATGGCGAAGCCTATGGACAGGGGCTCGCCGAAACCTTCACAGCCAGGTTCAACCACTTCGGAGGGACAGTGGTCGCGCATGCGGATCTCGATCCGTCGAAGGCCATCGACGCCACCGCCTTCCTGCAAGCGGCCAAGAACGATCGAGCCCAGGGCGTGTACTACGGCGGAACCTCGGCAAACCACGCCTGCATCCTGCGCAGCCAGATGGCGGCCGTGTTCGGGGCGGATGCGGCGGCGCCGCTGATCGGCGGCGATGGAATCGCCCTCGATCCAGCCTGCGTAGCGGACGCCGGCGCGAGCGCAGCCGGCATCTACGCGACGGTCCCGGCCGCCGACGCGGAGCACATCGACAGTGCGGCCCCGGTGATCAACGCCTTCAGGAGTCAATTTGGGCGTCCTGAAGATTTCGGGCCGGCCACAGTCGCGGCATACGACGCGACAGGCGTCGTCTACGACGCCCTCGACCGTGCGATCAAGGCATCGGCCGGAAATCTGCCCGCCCGGGACAGCGTCGTCGCGGAGCTTGCGGCGACAACGTCTTACAGTGGCGCAACCGGCGTATTCGGCTTCGATCGCGCAGGCGATACGACACTCCGGCTGGTGTCGATCTTCCGGCCGGCGGGCCCGGACCTCGATGCGGGCTGGACCTGGATCGCGACCATGGATTACAGCACCGCACTCCCATATTGATATAAAGTCGCACTCACGTCAGGAGGGAAGGAGCCAAGTCCGGCAATCTCAGGCTTGACTTGCAGGCTCTGTCGAGTCCAAAGTTCTGACCGGAGTAGTGGTTCGGCCATCCCATGTGGCCGCATTCGTCGCCGGCGCACTCTCGCCCCGACCAGGCTTTGAGTTGGGAAGAGGGCGGCGAATGAGGGGAGGCAGTTTGGTCCTGAAGTTTTCGGGCCTCCCTATAAACACAAGGGGGAACCATATGGTTCGTGCTCGAGGACTCGCAGTCCTCATAACGGCGACGTTTGTCGCATTCGCCTGCGGCGGCACCGGCGGTGGCGGCGGGTCAAAGGGCGAGATCGACATCGCCAGCGACCTTCCGGTCTCCGGCGCCGACGCGTCCAGCGGCCTGCCGACTCAGCAGGGCGCGCAGTTCGCCATCACCCGTGCGGCCACGGTACGCGGCTACACGCTCAAGTTCGTTCCTTTTGACGACGCGGTCAACGGGGCTCACGACGCCCAGAAGGGCGTGCAGAACGTCCAGGCCATGCTGTCGAACAGCAAGATCCTGGGCATGGTCGGCCCGTTCAACTCCGGTGTCGCCAAGGCTGAGATCCCAGTCGCCAACCAGGCGCCTTTGGCCATGATCAGCCCGTCGAACACCAACGAGTGCCTGACCCAGGCCCTCGACTACTGCCAGGCGGCCAACGGCTTCACGCCGAGCAGCCTCCGACCGAGCGGCAAGAACAACTACTTCCGTGTCGCCGCGGCGGACACCTTCCAGGGTCCGGCCATGGCCGACTTCGCGATCAAGGCCGGCCCTCCGCCGGCTGGCCTCGGCATCACCAAGGTCGCTGTTTGGGATGACGAGGAGACCTTCGGCCAGGGCGTGGCCAACAACTTCGCCAAGGAATTCACGGCGAAGGGCGGCACCGTGGTCGACCGCAAGAGCTACGACCCGAAAGCGAAGAAGGACTTCAAGGACTTCCTCGCATCGGCCAAGGACAAGGGTGCCCAGGGCATCTACGTCGGCGCCACCTCGGCGACCGGCGGCTGCATCGGACGCGGACAGATGGCCGGGCTCTTCAACCCCGACATCTACTACCTCGGCCCTGACGGCATCGGCGACTCGCAGTGCCTCAAGGACTCGGCCTCACTGGCGACCAGCAACATGTTCGCCACCCAGGGCGTGGCCGACGCCACCCAGAACCCCGACGCCAAGGCCGTCGTCGACGCTTACTCGGCGGCTTACCCGGGCGCATCCAACATCGGCGCCTACACCTTCGCCGGCTACGACTGCGCCGCCCTCCTGATTGACGCGATCGGCCGCGCGATCGACGCCAACAACGGCAACATGCCGAGCCGGCAGCAGGTCATCGACGCGCTTGCCAAGACCTCCAACTTCAAGGGTCTGACCGGCGTGATCACGTTCGACCCCAACGGCGACCCCACGCACCCGACCCTGCAGCTACAGCAGGTCAAGGGTGGAGCGTGGGCCTTCGTCGCTCAGTTCTCGCAGGGCGGATAATCCCCCTGATTCGGTAAGTCGACAAATCAAGGAGGGGGCGGCGACGCCCCCTCCTTATGATTGGGTGACCTTGGGAGGGGGAAGCACTTGATCGGAGCCCTGGCCCGGACGCCGGCGACGCTGCGCAGCTTCGGGAACTCCCAGTTCGCCACGCTCGCCGGGCTCTTCATCGTGGCCGTCGCGGTCGTCCTCACGATCCAGCACGTGCTGCAGCACGACCCGTCCTACTTCTTTCAGATCCTGACGATCGGAATCGCCGACGGCTCGATCTACGCCCTCATCGCCCTTGGGTACACGATGGTCTACGGCATCATCGAGCTGATCAACTTCGCGCACGGCGACGTGTTCACGCTCGGAGCCTTCATTTCGCTGGCGCTCTTCCCAATCTTCGGCGTCACCGAAGGCGGCACCGGGTTGGGTTATGTCGTCCCCCTGCTGGCGGTGGCTGTGATCACGATGGGGCTTGTCGCAATGATCAACGTGACGATCGAGCGCATCGCGTACCGTCCCCTTCGCCACGCGCCACGTCTGGCTCCGCTGATCACGGCGATCGGTATGTCCTCGATTCTCGAGGGTGCGATGTACCTGTGGCGGGGCCCATTCAACCTCCACTACCCAGACCTCCTGCCCGCCACTCGCCTGACTATCGATGGCGTGTCGGTCGGCGTCAAAGACCTGATCGTGCTCACACTCGCGATCGTCCTGGTCGTCGCCTTCACCCTCTTCATCAACTTGAGCAAGCTTGGGAAGGCAATGCGCGCCACCGCCCAGGATCGCGACGCGGCCCAGCTGATGGGGATCGACATCAACCGGACAATCGCGGCCACGTTCTTCATCGGCGCCGTGCTGGCCGGAGCCGGCGGCATCATCTACGGCCTGTACCTGAACAACGTCACGTTCGACCTGGGTTTCATCACGGGCTTGTTCGCGTTCACGGCGGCCGTGTTCGGAGGCATCGGCAACATCCCCGGAGCCGCGATCGGCGGACTGCTCATCGGCGTCATCGCCGCGTTCAACAACGGTTACTTCGATTCCTCGTGGACCGAGATCGTCATCTTCGGCATCCTCATCGCAACCTTGGTCTTTCGCCCCACCGGTCTGTTGGGCATGCGAGTGCCGGAGAAATGAAACGCTTGCGCGAGGCGATTCGCGAGAACTCCCGCAATCCCAACGCCATCGCCTACGCCGCGATGGCGATCGCCGCCCTCACGTTTCCGGGCATCTCGCAGTTCGCTACGGGCGGCAACGCCGACTATCTGGTGAGCCTCGCTGCCGACAGCGGGGTCTTCGTCCTGCTCGCCATCGGGCTCAATGTGGTGGTCGGGTTTGCGGGTCTTCTGGACCTCGGCTACGCCGCCTTCTTCGCGATCGGGTCATACACCTACGGAATGCTGGCGTCACAGCAGCTCATCAGCTCCCCAATCCATCACGCTCTCCACGTCCCGTTCTGGATCGCCCTGGTGCTGGGCACGTTCATTGCCGCTGGGGCCGGCGCTCTGCTCGGAGCTCCAACGCTGCGCCTCCGGGGCGACTACCTCGCCATCGTGACGCTCGGGTTCGGCGAGATCGTGCCGAGATTTTTCCGCAACATGAAGGTCTGGACAAGCGGTGTGAACGGCATCAGTGCCCTCGACATCCCGACGCTGCCCTTCTGGATCACCGGGCCATGGGCAAACACGCAGCTTGCGATCGAGCAGAACTTTCGGTTCGTCTCTTTCAACCCGACCGCCTGGTACGTGCTGATCATCATCCTTGTCGTTGCGTCGGTGATCGGAGTGAACAACCTCTACCGCTCGCGGCTCGGGCGTGCCTGGATGGCTGTGCGCGAGGACGAGACGGCGGCGGCGGCGATGGGAGTGAACACTGTGAACACCAAGCTCCTCGCTTTCGCCATCGGAGCATCGTTCAGCGGGTTCGCGGGTGCTTTTTACGGCGCCAAGCTGTCGCTGGTCAGCCCTGACAGCTTCGGATTCATCGTCTCAATCACGATCCTTTCGATGGTCGTACTCGGCGGCATGGGCAACATTCCCGGCGCGATGGTGGGGGCCCTGCTTCTGTACTGGGTCCTCTACAAGTTCCTGCCGGACGCTCCTCAGCAGGTCGCTGCGCTGGCCGACAACTTCGGCTTCCACAGCCTCAACGTCATCACACCAAACTGGCCAGGCATCGCCGAGTTCGTGTCGAGGCTGAAGTTCATCCTCTTCGGGTTGATCCTCGTGAGCATCATGCTGCTGCGCCCGCAAGGCCTCCTGCCAAGCCGGCTTCGGACGCAGGAGCTCAAGCGCGGCGTGCACGACGAATCGGCGGTCGTCACCTCATGAGCACCGACCCGCAGGCGATCCTCTCGCTCCAGGGCGTGATCAAGCGATTCGGCGGCTTGACGGCCGTCGACCAGGTGAGCTTCGAGGTCCCGAAGGGCCAGGTCTTCGCCTTGATCGGGCCCAACGGCGCCGGCAAGACGACGCTGTTCAACTGCATCACGGGAATGCACGTCCCAACTGCGGGCAGGGTCGTATTCGAGGGGCGCAACATCGCGGGATCCAAGCCCTACAAGACGGCGCAGCTCGGGATCGCGCGAACCTTCCAGAACATCCGCCTATTCGAGTTCATGAGCGCGCTCGACAACGTGAAGGTGGGAGAGCACGTGCGCATGAAGGCCAAGCTCTGGGACGCCATCTTCCGCACCCCGTTTGCCAAGCGCGAGGAGCGCGAGGTCACCGAACGCGCGATGGAGTTCCTCAAGTTCGTGGGCATCGAGCGCCACGCCGACAACTACGCCCGCAACCTCGCGTACGGACAGCAGCGGCGGCTCGAGATCGCGCGCGCCCTGGCCACCGAACCGCATCTCCTGCTGCTTGACGAGCCGGCCGCCGGCTTCACCCCGCAGGAGAAGGTCGAGCTGATGAAGCTCGTGGACAAGATCATCGCGCGCGGCATCACGGTCTTCTTGATCGAGCACGACATGAAGGTCGTGATGGAGGTCTCGCAGCGCATCGTGGTGCTCGACCACGGCGAAAAGATCGCCGAGGGTCCGCCCACCGAGGTGCGCAACAACCCGCGCGTCATCGAGGCCTACCTGGGCAAGTCGGCCTGATGGCCCTGCTGGAAATCTCCGGAGTCGACGTCTTTTACGGCCGCGTCCAGGCCGTCCGCGGCGCTTCGCTGCAAGTGGACGCTGGAGAGGTCGTAGCCCTCATCGGCTCGAACGGCGCCGGCAAGACGACGACCCTGCGGACCATTTCAGGCCTTCTGCATCCGAGCGCGGGCACGATCAAGTTCGACGGTAAGGACATCACCCGCACCGAACCACAGAAGATCGTCGACCTCGGCATCTGCCAGTCCCCCGAAGGCCGGCGCCTGTTCGCGCGGATGACGGTTCTGGACAACCTGAGGATGGGCGCGTACACGCGCAAGAACGCCGCGGACGTCAAACGCGACATGGACCGCGTCTTCGAGCTGTTTCCGCGCTTGAAGGAGCGCCTGCACCAGATCGCCGGGACGCTCTCGGGCGGCGAGCAGCAGATGTGCGCGATGGGCCGCGCGCTCATGGCCTCGCCCAAGCTGCTCATGCTCGACGAGCCCTCGCTCGGCCTCGCGCCGATCCTGGTCGAGACGATCTTCGACATCGTGCGGGAGATCAACGCCCGCGGAATCCCGGTCCTGCTGGTGGAGCAGAACGCGCACAAAGCGCTGGAAGTCGCACACCGCGGCTATGTCCTCGAAACGGGCAACATCGTGAAAACGGGCACCGGCAAAGAACTGCTCGAATCAGAGGACGTCCAGAAAGCGTACTTGGGGATGTAGGACGTCCCCCTCTCCCCGCAGGGGAGAGGGTCGAGAAAGAACCTTAAGCTCGAATCAGCGCCCGGGCTGATAGCTGGAGACGAACAGGTAGACCAGCACCACCGCGAAGGCACCGTACTCGAGCACCACGTTGCGGGTGAAGCTGTCCTCCACCGTGTGCCGGACCAGGCCACGGTTGATGTACCAGGCGAACAGCAGCATCACGGCAAACGTGCCCTCGTTCACCACCAGGTAGATCGCGAGCGCAGTGATGGCCCAGGCCAGGAACGTGACGACCTGGGCGACGAACAGCGCAAAGATGAACGCCCTCCGTGGGTGAATCGCGGTCCCGTTGATCCGGAAGCTTCGATAGGACGCCAGGAACGTGATGGTGAAGATCCAGAAGAGTTGGAGGATCGCGTTGAAATGCAGCGAAACGATGACGAGATACGCGCCGGCCAGGGCCAGGATGAGGATGGTTTCCTGGAGCACCACATGGCCGCGCTTCTCCTCATCGCGCAGCCTCAGATAGTCCAGGCGCGCGGCCAGGACAAAGCCCGTGCCGAAGACAGCCGTCAGGACGAGGTACTTCCAGAGCTCGGGCACGAGCAGCGAGAGGCCCGCGAGCGTGATCGCCCCCAGCGCCACCGGTATGTAGTGCTCGATCCTGGGGAACTCCTCCATCCCGCGCAGGTATCCGAGCAGCGCGGGCGCGGCGACGACGACCATGCCCAGGCTCAGGGCCCAGACCTGACCCTGGCCGAGCAGCTCCGATTTGAAGCCGAGTGCGATCGCGACCAGCACCACGCCTGTGAAGAACAGGAAGCTGCGGTCGCGCTCTGACCCGGACACGGTCGTGGAGGGCGCGAGCCTTTCAGCGGGAATCGGAGGGTTCTTCATTCGACCGGTGAGAGTCTAGTCTCCTGCTTCGGAGGTTCGGCGGAAAATCGCCGGATCGACGGCCGAGCTCAAGGCGCCGGCGAGCAACGCAGCGCGCATGTCGGTAGACCTGTAAGCGAGTAGCGCAGCCGGCAACGCAGAGATCGGCCGTCTAGCCGGATGAGCCCGCAGGGTGCCACGGGCGCCGCGCAGCGCCGCCCCTGGCATTTCCGTCGAACTTTCGAAGCAGGAGACTACGTCCCGGCGCGGCCATAGCGGTCTTCCAGCCGAACCACGTCATCGATCTCCGGAGTCGAGACCTCGAAGATGTCCGTGTCTTCCGCGGCGGTCAGCCGGTGCCGGGTCCCCGGAGTGATGTGCAGCGTGTCGCCCGCCCGCATGCGGTGTTTGGTCAGGTCCCCATCAGGACCGCCGAGCTCGATGTCGACCACGCCCTTGACGACGTACAGGAACTCGTCTTTCCGGTCGTGGTACTGGAGAGACAAGGCCTGTCCCTCGTTGATGTGCAGGACCTTGCCCGCATAGCGATCGGTGATTCCCCACCGCAGCTCGTGGCCCCACGGCTTGTCGACTCGCGCGGCGTCCGCACGGCCAATTTCAGGCCGGGGCATGAGCTCTTATACCCACGATATCTTCCAGGGCGGCCAGTCGCGCCTCGACCCCCGCGCTGTCGGCCGCTTCGGCGTAAATCCTGATCAACGGCTCGGTGCCGCTCGCCCGCAGCAGCACCCAGCTGCCGTCCTCGAGGTAGAACTTGAAGCCGTCGTCGGAGCGGACGCGCTGCACGCGCACCCCCGCGACCTCCTGCGGCTCGTTCTTCTCGAGCGTCTCGAGAATTCGTTTGCGGTCCGTGTCATAGGTCTCGCGCACCAGGTGGATGTCATGCCGCGCGTAGGCGTGCGGTCCGACGCGCCGCTCGAGGTCTTTCATGATCGTGGACAGCGGTTTGCCGGCCTTGACGATCATGTCGGCGAACAGCAATCCCACCAGGATGCCGTCGCGCTCCGGGATGTGGCCGCGCACGCCGAAGCCTCCGGATTCCTCGCCGCCCAGCACCGCGTCCGTCTCCATCATCTTCGGAGCCACGTACTTGAACCCCACGGGCACCTCGAAAATCTTGGCCCCGAAGTCGGCGCCGAGCTTGTCAACCATGGCGGTCATGTTCACCGTCTTGATCACAGGCCCCCGCATACCTCGGACCTCGAAGAGATAGAGCATCAAGAGCGCGAACACCTGCAGCTGGTTGATGAACGTTCCAGTCTCGTCGATGATCCCCACTCTGTCTGCGTCCCCGTCGGTGCAGATGCACAGGTCGTGCCCGCCGACCTTCATGAACGCGAGCGCCGAATCGATGTTGGGCCGGATCGGCTCAGGGCTGATTCCACCAAACAGCGGGTTTCGCTGGTTGTGAAGCTCCGTCACGTTGGTGCGCCCGCTGCCGATCAGGTCCCCGACGTAGCCGTAGCCCGAGCCGTACATGCACTCGTGCACGACGCGGAGCCCGGCATCCCTGATCGCGTCGACGTCCACCATGCGGGCGATCTGTGAGTAGTAGGGCTGGCGCGGGTCGATGGTCGACACGAGGTCGCGCGCGGCGCGATGGTCGATCGGCGGCACGCCTGACAGCGCGTTGATGCGGCTCTCCAGGTCGGCGATCACCTCGGTGGGCGCGGAGCTGCCCGTCTCGGGCTTGTACTTGATCCCGTTGAACTGGTATGGGTTGTGGCTGGCCGTGACCACGGCCGCGCCGGTTGCCTTTCGATCGATCACCGTCCAAGAGGCGACCTGGGTCGGCGACGGGCGGTCGAAGATCACTGTCCGCACTCCGTTGGTCGCGAATATGTCCGCGACCGTGCGCGCGAAATCCTCGGAGGCGAAGCGGCAGTCGTAGCCGACGACCGCGAGGGGATCTGCCGAGCGGGACTTCATGTACTCCGCCATGCCTTGCGCGACGCGGCGGACGTTCTCGTACGTGAAGTCGTCCGCGATCACGCCTCGCCAGCCGTCGGTGCCGAACTTGATCTGGTTCGCTGTCATGAGCGCTCCAAAGAATAGTTGCCGGGGTCCCCGCGAAGTCGAAGCGTTCGTGGGGTGGCTATAGGTAGCGTGTCTTGCGCGCCCGCCTGAGGGCCTCGACCACCTTCCGGACATCCTGCGCGCGCGACCTCGGCACTACGAGTACAGCGTCTTCCGTGTCGACGATGATCAGGTCCTTGACCCCAATCGCGGCGATCAGCCTTCGATCACCGAAGATCAAGCTGCCGGTCGTGTCGACGAGAATCGCTTCGCCGTCGACGGAGTTCCCCTGGGAGTCTGCCCGAACGCGGTCGCCGAGCTCAGACCAACTGCCGATGTCCGACCAGTCGAATGTCGCGGGTACAAGCAGCAACTTGTCAGTCTTTTCCATCACGCTCCGATCGATGACCTCGACCGGCAGCCGTCTGTATAGCTCCGACGCGGTTTGCTCGTCACCCGCCGTGCGCGCCTCGAGAACTTTTCGCAATCCCGACAAATGCTTGGGTGCATGCTGCTGCATCTGCTCCAAAAAGATGCTCGTCCGCCATGCGAACCACGCGACATTCCAGTAGTAACCACCTGCCTTGAGAAACCGCGTCGCCGTCTTCAGGTCAGGCTTTTCAAGGAACTGTTGGACGCGGCGAGTCCCGGCCGGTCCGGGCCGAGATGCATGCAAGTAGCCCAGGCCGGTCGAGGCGTATTTCGGCTTGAGTCCGATCGCGATGAGATTGTCCGTGACGCCCGCGGCACGAAGCGCCGCGTGTAGGGCGCGTGATATTTCAGCTCGTCCCCTCACGACGTGATCAGACGCCATCGCCAGCATCACGCCCGCAGGGTCCAGCCGCTGCAATGTCAATGCCGCCAGCCCATATGCGTTGGTCGTGCCTCGGGCTACCGGTTCGATGATCATGTGTTCGGAGTCGACCTCCGGCAGCACCGCGTTGATGATTTCGCGCTGGGTCCGCTCTGTGACGATGAAGACCTCGTCTACCAGGCCGCGTACCCGGTCATACGTGTCCCGCAGCAGCGTTCGGCCGCCGCTCGCCAGCGGCAAGGTGTGCTTTGGGGTGAGCCGGCGCGAGCGTGGCCACAATCGCGTGCCCGCTCCGCCGGCTGGGATTACGGCGTAGTTCTTCTGACTCAAGCCCGTTGCGCGAGCTCTTCGGCGAGCTCTTTGGCGCGCCCGGTCGATTCCCACGGCGCGTCGATGTCGGTTCGCCCGAAGTGGCCGTACACCGCCGTCTGGCGGAATAGCGGCCGCCGGAGGTTGAGCTCCTTGATGATCCCGAGCGGGCTCAGGTCGAACAGCTTGCTCACGGCAGTCGAGATCGCCGAGTCGGACGCTTTGCCGGTGCCGAACGTATCGACGCGGATCGCGACCGGCTTCACGACTCCGATCGCGTACGAGATCTGCACCTCGCACCGTGATGCGAGCCCGGCGGCGACCACGTTCTTGGCGACGTGCCGGGCGCCGTAGGCTCCCGCGCGGTCCACCTTTGTCGGGTCCTTGCCTGAAAAGCAGCCGCCCCCATGGCGGGCGTACCCGCCGTAGGTGTCGACCATGATCTTGCGGCCAGTCAGTCCCGCGTCCGCGACAGGGCCGCCGACCACGAAGCGGCCCGTGGGGTTGATGAACGTGCGGATGCCGCCGGCTCGCAGGTCGGCCGGGATGACGGCGTCAATGACGTGCTCGGTGATGTCTGCGCGCAGCTGCTCCGTGCCGATCTCGTCGTGGTGCTGCGTCGAGAGCACGACGTTGTCCACTCCGGCGGGCCGGCCGTCCTCTCCGTACCGGACCGTGACCTGGACCTTGCCGTCCGGCCTGAGATAGGTGAGCGCCTTGTTGCGGCGCACGTCGGCGAGCCGGCGTGCAAGACGGTGGGCGAGCATGATCGGAAGCGGCATCAGCTCGGGAGTTTCGTCGCACGCGAAGCCGAACATCATCCCCGAGTCGCCGGCGCCGCCTACGTCCACCCCCTGCGCGATGTCGGGTGACTGTTCGTCGATGCTGGTGACCACACCGCAGGTCTCGGCGTCAAAGCCGTACTTGGCGCGCGTGTAGCCGACTTCGCGAACCGTCTGCCTGATGATGCGGGGGATGTCGACGTAGCAGTCGGTCGTGATCTCGCCGACGACGATGACCAGGCCGGTGGTGACTATCGCCTCACAGGCCACACGAGCTAATGGGTCTTTCGAAAGGATCGCGTCGAGGATCGCATCCGAGATCTGGTCGGCTAGCTTGTCCGGATGGCCCTCCGTGACCGACTCGGACGTGAACAGGGTCGAATCCGCCATGGCATCAAAGTCCTCCACTGAATCTCCCACGCCGGCAAGGACCACCACGAGCGGAATCCCCAAGCGCCAGGTTCATACCTCTGGGACGGGCGAATCCTACTGCAATTCCAGGTAATGGATTCCGGAATGGCGGAACAGCCTGGAGCCTCTTTTGGCAAGGAGCAGGGCGGTGGCGGCGCGTGAGGACTCCATCACCGCGTCGAGACGATCGCGCTTCATGTCCCAGGTCGCCGTCGGCGAGGTGACCGGGCAGAGGACCACGATCCGCGAACGCTCGCGAAGCTTCTCGTAGTCGGCGAGCATCTGATGGTGCAGGGAAAGCTGCAGCGTTCTCGCGATCAGCTCGGGCAGGCTGTTCGGCACCACGGCGTACTCGCCTCCGCCCATGAGGCTGATGGCGAGGATCTCCTTGGCGCCGTCGTCGACCGCGATGTTGAGCGGCGTGTTGTCCACGACCCCGCCGTCGAAGTGCTCCCGGTCGCCGATACGCACGGTCGGAAACAGGCCTGGGATGGCGGTCGAGGCGAGGAGGGCCGGGGTCAGGTCACCGGCGCGAAACACCGCCGGCTTGCCGGCGTTGAGATCGGTCGCCACCACCGCCAGCGGGACGCGCAGTTGCTCGAAGGTGGTGATCCCGGTTAGGGCTTGCGCCCTTTCGATCAGGCGGCGGATGTTCTGCTGAGGGAAGGCGCTCACCTGGTCTCGCTTCAGGCCGGACAGGATCATGCCGACCGGGTGAGCGCGGAAAACGTCGATCGCCTGCCGCGACACCCAGACCTCGCGCAGCATCATGGTTCCGGCCAGCGACGGATACGCGGCGATCGCGCTGCCGTTCAGCGCTCCGACGCTGGTGCCCACGATCCTGGTGGGCGGATCCACGCCGGCCTCGAACAGCGCCTGAAGCACCCCGACCTGAGCGGCGCCTCGCGCGCCGCCGCCGCCCAGCACCCAGGTGCGCCGAGCGGGCCCGAAGATGGGTTAGGTCCCTTCTTCCCAGGACGACAGGTAGTGCTCTTGCTCCGCCGTCAGGGTGTCGATCTCGATTCCCATCGCCTTGAGCTTGAGCCGCGCCACCTCGGCGTCGATGTCGTCCGGCACGTCGTATACCTTGCGTTCCAGCGTCTTCGCGTGCCTGGCGAGATATTCCGCGCACAGGGCCTGGTTGGCGAAGCTCATGTCCATCACGGCGGCCGGGTGCCCCTCGGCCGCGGCCAGGTTGATCAAGCGTCCCTCTGCCAGCACATGAAGCCGGCGGCCGTCGCCCATCTTGTACTCCTGCACGGACGGCCTCACCTGGCGCACACCCGTCGCGATCTGATCCAGCGCTTTCAGGTTGATCTCAGAGTTGAAGTGCCCGGAGTTGGCGAGGATCGCTCCGTCCTTCATGGCCTCGAAGTGCTGGCGGTCCAGCACGTTCACGTCACCGGTGACCGTGACGAAGATGTCGCCGTCGCGGGCGGCCTCATCCATCTTCATGACCCTGAAGCCGTCCATCGCCGCCTCCAGCGCCTTCACCGAGTCGATCTCCGTGATCACGACATCGGCGCCGTGACCCTTCGCCCGTGACGCCAGCCCGCGGCCGACCCAGCCATAGCCGGCGATGACAAAAGTCTTCCCCGCCAACAGGACGTTGGTCGCCCGGATGATTCCGTCGATGGTCGACTGGCCAGTCCCGTACCGGTTGTCGAACATGTGCTTCGTATCGGCCTCGTTGACGGCGACGATCGGGTAGCGCAGCACACCTTTTTCCGCCATGGCGCGCAGCCTCACCACCCCTGTCGTCGTCTCTTCGGTGCCCCCGATGACTTCGGGCAGCTGGTCCTGGCGCGACTTGTGCAGCACGGACACCAGGTCGGCGCCGTCGTCCATCGTGAACGAGGGGTGGTGGTCGAGCGCGGCCTCGATGTGCTCGTAGTAGGTGTCGTTGTCCTCGCCGCGAATCGCGTACGTCTTGATCGCGTGCTGCGCCGAGAGCGCGGCCGCCACGGCGTCGTTGGTCGAAAGCGGGTTGGAGGCGCACAGGACGACGTCGGCGCCCCCGGCCTTCAGCGTCAGCATCAGGTTGGCCGTCTCGCTCGTTACATGAAGGCACGCGGCGAGCTTCAGTCCCTTGAGCGGGAGCTCCTTGGCGAATCGGGTCCGGATGAGGGTGAGGACCGGCATCTCGCGAGCCGCCCAGTCGATCAGGTCCTGACCTTGCGCGGCCAGGTTCAGGTCTTTCACATCGCTGCCTTTGGTACTGACTTTCAAGTCTCTCGTCATCTCCTAATACACAATCTCGCTGACCACTTCGACGCCCTCGAGGAGCTTTCGCCCGCCCAGGCGCTCGAGCTCGATGAGGACCTGTACGCCGATCACCTCGCCGCCGAGCTTGCGAATCAACCGGACCGCGGCCGCCGCCGTGCCGCCCGTCGCCAGTACATCATCGACGATCAGGACCCTCTGACCGGGCTCGACCGCGTCCAGGTGCACCTCGAGCTCGTTCGCGCCGTACTCGAGCTGGTAAGCGTCGCTGATGGTCTTCCAGGGCAGCTTTCCGGTCTTGCGGATCGGGACGAAGCCGGCGTTGAGCTTGACCGCGATCGCGGCGCCGGGGATGAAGCCTCGAGCCTCGATCGCCGCCACCAGGTCGGGCGGCGCGGCGTCCCACCGCTTCGACATCATGCTGACCACCTCGCGGAAGAGCTCCTTCCGTCCCAGCAGCGGCGTGATGTCGCGAAAAATGATGCCTGGTTGCGGAAAGTCGGGCACGTCACGGACGTACTGCTTCAGCTCTTGAGGCGTGGTCATACGACGGAGCGGAAGTATTCCAGCGTGCGGGACAGTCCGTCCTCGAGCGCCACCTCGGGTTCCCAGCCGAACTTCGTTCGCGCGCGAGTGATGTCCGGCCGCCGCTGCTTCGGGTCGTCGACCGGCAGGTCGCGGTGGACGATCTCGCTCTTCGAGCCGGCAAGGCGGACGATCGTCTTCGCAAGCTGGAGCACCGTCACCTCGTTCGGGTTGCCGAGGTTGACGGGCATCTCATCGCCCCGCTCGAGCACCGCCACCACACCACGTACGAGGTCGGATACATAGCAGAGGCTGCGCGTCTGAGATCCATCGCCGTACACGGTGATGGGCTCGCCCCTGATCGCCTGGGCCATGAAGTTGGGCACGGCCCGCCCATCCGCGACCTGCATGCGCGGGCCGTGGGTATTGAAAATTCGAATGATCCGCGTGTCTACCGCGTGAGCGCGGTGGTAGGCCATCGCGAACGCTTCGGCGCACCGTTTCGCCTCGTCGTAGCAACCGCGTGGCCCGATCGTGTTCACGTTGCCCCAGTAAGACTCAGGCTGCGGATGTACCAGCGGATCGCCGTATATCTCGGACGTCGATGCCAGTAGGAATGTGGCGTCCTTGGCGCGCGCAAGGCCGAGCATGTTCATTGTGCCGAGAGTGCCGACCTTCAGAGTGTGAATCGGGTTCGCGTCGTACTGGGGCGGGGACGCGGGTGAGGCGAAGTGCAGGACGTAACGAACATCTCCACCCAGGAAGATCCCTTGATTCACGTCGGTTTGCCGGAACTCGAAGTCCGGGTTTCCTTCGAGCGTTCGCAGGTTATCGCGCGAGCCCGTGATGAAGTTGTCCAGAGCCAGCACTCGCATGCCCTTGTCGAGAAGGGCCGCGCAGAGATGAGAGCCGATGAAGCCGGCTCCGCCCGAGACCACGGCTCGCGGCTTGACGCCGTTACTCGCGGCCAATTCCTCGATACGTGAACCCATGGGCGCGCATCACGGCCGGGTCGTAGATGTTGCGGCCGTCTATCACCACGGGCTGCTTCATCGAGCTCTTGACCCGAACCAGGTCCAGGTCGCGAAACTCTTTCCACTCCGTGACCAGGACAAAGGCATCGGCTCCGGAGGCCACCTCGTACGCGTCGACCATGTACTCGATCTCTGGAAGGAGGATGCGGCAGCGTTCCATCGCGGCCGGGTCGTAAGCCCGCACCTGGGCGCCCGCCGCGAGCAGCACCTTGGCGATGTCCAGGCTCGGGGCTTCCCGAAGGTCGTCGGTGTTCGGCTTGAATGCGAGCCCCAGCAAGCCGATCACCCGGCCCGGCAGCTCTTCGAGGCAGTCCCTGAGCTTGTCGATCACGAGCATGCGCTGGTCGCGATTGATATCCATCACGGCGTGCAGCAGCTCCGGGTGATAGTCGAAGCGCTCGGCCAGCGCCGCGAGCGCCTTCACATCTTTCGGAAAGCACGAGCCGCCGTACCCGATGCCCGCGTCGAGGAAGCTCGGCCCGATCCGCTTGTCGAGCCCCATCCCCTCCGCCACGAGCTTTGCGTCAGCGCCGACGCGCTCGCAGATCCGCGCAATCTCGTTGATGAAGGAGATGCGGGCGGCCAGGAAGGCGTTGGAGCCGTACTTGACCATCTCGGCCGTGTAGATGTCGGGGGTGATCAGGATCGTCGCGCCGAGTGTCGCGTACAGCCTTGCGACCTTTTCGGCCGCATCACGGTCGTGGCTGCCGATGACCACCCGATCGGGCTGCATGAAGTCGTGGATCGCCGAGCCCTCCCGCAAGAACTCGGGATTGGACACGACCGCCGCCTCATGCCCGCGGGGGTGCTTGCGCAGTACGTTGGTGACCATGTCCCCGGTGAGAGGTGGCACGGTGGACTTGTTGATCACGACCAGCGGCCCGTCCATGCTTTCGGCGATGGAGTTCGCGGCCGCTTCCACATAGGTCAGGTCGGCCTCGCCTCCCTCACCTTCGGGCGTGCTGACGGCGATGATGGCGTACTCGGCGCCGGCCACGGCATCCTCGTACTCGGTGGTGAACCGGAGGCGGCCGGCCCTGGCGTTCCTCTCGACCAAATCGTTCAGGCCCGGTTCGTAAAAGGGAACGTGATGACCGTTGAGCTGAGCGATCTTCTCGCGATTGATGTCCACGACCACGACCTCATTTCCCAGCTCGGCGAAACAGGCCGCAGTCGTGAGCCCGACATAACCGGCGCCGATAACCGCAACCTTGCTCAAAGCGGGCCGATTATCTCAGCCGAACCCCGCATCGGACCGTGGAATGCGGGTTTGACTTCGACGCGATGCCCGCAAAGGACTGTGAAATGCGGGTTTGGACGTGCCCTGATCGAGCGCATTTCGAACCTGGGTCACTACGCTGTCTGGCCGGCGCAGCACGTCCGCCCCGGTAAAGCGAAGCAGCCTGACGCCGGCCAACAGCAGGTGATTCTGGCGGCGATTGTCCTCAACGAGGTTGGTCCGATGCGTCTCGCCGTCGTATTCAAGACCCAATCTGTGTGCGCGATAGTACAGATCCAGCCGTCCAAGGACGGTCGCTCTTTCGTCCCGGATCGTTACTTGTACCTCCGGTCGCGGTAATCCGCGCAGCACAAGCAACATCCGAAGGCGCGTTTCCATTGGCGACTCCGCCTTGATCTCGGCGAAATCAAGGACATGCCGTGCCGCAACAACCCCCTTTCGGCCGGCTTGGCGGATCACCCATGCGCTCAGGTCAACGTGCTTGATCAATCCCGCATGGAGCGCCATGTCGGTAATCACGACTGCCTCGACCAGACTCAAATTTCGGTTGAGGTCGGAGAGCGTACGCACCAGTGAGGTAGTCCTGAATCCACGCATCACCACCACATCGCAATCGTCCAGTGCGGCTCGACTCACTTTTACTCCTCCCCTTTCCCAGCCTTCGCCGTCCCCTGGCAGGATCGCCTCGATTGGCTCGCACGCGGCTACGTCCAGGCCATGCAGCCATGCAGCAGTCATTCCAGAAAAGGCCGCAGTCTCCGGAAGGCGTAGGTGGGCCGCTTGGAGCTTGAGGGCGGGAGTCTCGGTGAGCGACTTCCAGGCGTACAGCCCAGGTCCGAGCCGGCGCCAACTGGCCCCTTCGAGGTGCCAGCGAGCGAGACCTGCGCGGCGGGCGTCGGCCACGGTGAACGGCCCTCGAGTCAGCTCGCTCGGCACGAGAGGTCTTCGTGGCACACGCTTCAGGATCGGAGGACTCGCGCTCGATGACAATCGAGCCCATTAAGAGCCCGCGAAACCCGCATTCGCTCCACAGATGCGGGTTCCCAGTCGCAACTCAATTCCGCACAGGACTGTCGGGTGCGGGTTAAGAGCTCTTCTTGAGAAGCGCCTCGTATACCGCGATCGTCTGGCGGGCCGCCTTGCGCCAGCTGAACGCCTTTGCCCGCTCGAGCCCGGCCCGCCGCCACCTCTCCCCCTCACCGATCATGTCGGCAGCCGCGCGGCCCAACGCTTCGGCGTCGCCGTCGTCGACCAGCAGGCCAGCCTCGCCGACCACCTCCGGCACGCTCGAGTTGCGGAAGGCTGCCACCGGGCAGCCGCACGCCATGGCTTCAAGGCATGGCAGTCCGAACCCTTCGTAGCGGCTCGGAAACACAAAGCAGCCGGCCGCCGTGTACACGTCGGCCAGGTCCTCGTCCCCCACGCGACCCAGCAGCCGGGCGCCGGGCATGGTCGACGGCGCCTGACGCCCCGGGTCGCCCGCGATCACCAGCTCGAGGTCCGGGAGGATTATGCGAGCCGCTGCCCACGCGCGAAGCAGAGAGCCCGGGTCCTTACGCGCGTCGAGGGCGCCTACGTACAACAGGTAGCCCGCCTCCACGCCCCAGCGCTCTTTGACCCGCTCCGGCGCTCCCGACCGGGGCTTGAACATCTCGCCGGCGGCTTCCGGCACGACCCGTATGCGCCGCGGGTCGACACCCGCGAAGCGGGCAGCATCGGCCTCGGTCGCATCGGAAACAGCAATCACGACGTCCGCGCGCTTCAGAAGCCGCTTGCCCAGCCAGTAGCGCAGGCGCTCGCCTCTCATCCTCGGGCCGCCCCAGGCCCACGGGATGAGGTCGTGGACGGTCACCGCGAGCGGACAAGGTGCGCGGCCGGGCAGGCGGAAGTCGATCGCGTGGTACAGCCCGGGTCGGATCCGCTCGAGGTCCGACCTCAGCGCCACAGCTTCCTCGTAACCCGCGAGCGGGCCGTGATAGCGACGGCGCGATCCGGCAAGCTGATACCGGCCCGGCGGCAGCGCGGGCTCATCCAGGCCGGCGTCCAGGAGGAGCGTGAGCCTGGAATCGAAGCCCTCGGCAACGAGGCCCCCGAGCAGGCCTTTTGCATAAGAACCGATCCCCCGCCCGGCGCTCGGCCCCTGCAGGGACCGCATATCCAACAGAACCCGAGATGAGCTCAAAGGTCGAGCCATCATAATTTGGCCGCCATGGAAGCCCTGGATATGGTCATCGTCGGCGGCTGCGGGCACGTCGGCCTCCCGCTCGCCCTGTCACTGGCCGACTGCGGTTACCGAGTGGGCATCGACGACATCGACGCCACCAAGGTCGCGTTCGTCAAAGCCGGCAACGTTCCGTTCCTGGAGAACGGCGCCGACGCCCTGCTCAAGCGGCTTTTGCCCACGGGCCGGCTCGAGCTCGCGTCCGACCCGAGCCTGGTCGAGAACACCGACACGGTCATTCTCGTCATCGGCACGCCGATCGACGAGTTCATGAATCCGTCTGTGCGCATCTTCGACAAGGTCCTCGACGAGCTGATGCCTCACCTGAGGAACAGCACCATGATCGTGCTGCGATCGACGGTCTTCCCCGGAACTACCGAATCCGTCGAGCGCCGGCTCCGCGCGGCTGGTATCCAGGCGGACGTCGTGTTCTGCCCCGAGCGCATCGCCGAAGGCCACGCGCTGGAGGAGCTGCGCACGCTGCCCCAGCTCGTCGGAGCGTCCTCGGATCGCGCTTTCGAGAAGGCCAGCCGCCTGTTTGAGCGGCTCGGAGTGAGCACGGTTCGCACCACGCCGCTCGAGGCCGAGCTCGCCAAGCTGCTCACGAACACCTGGCGCTACATGAAGTTCGCGATCGCCAACCAGTTCTTCCAGATCGCGCATCGCTCGGGCGTCGATTACAACAACGTGCTCGAAGCGATCCGCCACGACTATCCGCGCGCGCAGGACCTGCCCGGCCCCGGGTTTGCCGCCGGGCCGTGCCTGTTGAAAGATACGATGCAGCTGTCGGCCTACACGCCCGACCACTTCCCGATGGGCCAGGCCGCGATGCAGATCAACGAAGGGCTGCCCAACTACATAGTCGACACCCTCAACTCGCGCAAGCCTCTTCAGGGACGCACCCTCGGCATCCTGGGCATGGCCTTCAAAGGCGAGTCCGATGACCCTCGCGCGTCGCTCAGCTACAAGGTCCGCAAGCTCGCCCAGTTCAAAGGTGCGCGCGTGCTGTGCACGGACCCGTTCATCGAGGACCCGTCATTCGACTCGCTCCAGAAGGTTTTGAGCGATTCCGACATCCTCGTGATCGCCGCGCCGCACCGCGCCTACAAGAAGCTCGACCTGGCGGGCCGCGACGTAGTTGATATCTGGGGGATCACGGGCCCCATACGCTTATGAGAGGAAACCCGGATGGTTTCCTCTCATCGCGCGTGCAGCTGCGCTGCAGGCGCTGCCCATCTTCCGGAGTGCGGTTGGGACTTTATTAAGTTGTTTCTCCTCGCCACGGGGCGGAGACATCCAAGCGCGCGGGTTAGACGGCCTGGCGAAGCCAGGCCTGCCGGCGACGCATGAAAGTTCTCGTCACCGGCGCCGCCGGCTTTATTTCCGGGTACCTCGTCGCCGACCTGCTCCACGCCGGCCACGAGGTCGTCGGCGTCGACAACTATTCCAAGTACGGACCGCTCAAGCGCAGCTTTGACGGCGACCCGCGCTACCGCCTCGTCCAGGGCGACGCCAAAGACGCGCCGCTGCTGACCGAGCTCGCGAGCGACTGCGACCAGCTGGTAGCGGGAGCCGCGATGATCGGCGGGATCTCCTACTTCCACGAGTTCGCCTACGACCTGCTCGCGGAAAACGAGCGCATCTGCGCCGCCACCTTCGACGCCGCCATCAACGCTCACCGCCGCGGGCGGCTGCAGAAGATCACCGTCATCTCCAGCAGCATGGTGTTCGAATCGGCCACCACCTTCCCCACTCCTGAAGGCGCCCAGGCCACGAGCCCGCCTCCGAAATCGACCTACGGTTTTCAGAAGCTGGCGACCGAGTTCTTCGCGCATGGCGCCCACGAGCAGTACGGCTTGCCCTTCACCATCGTGCGGCCTTTCAACTGCGTCGGCATCGGCGAGCGCCGCGCGCTGCGCGACCACCAGGTCATGAGCGGAAACGTGAAGCTCGCGATGAGCCACGTCGTCCCGGACCTCGTCCAGAAGGTGTTGAAGGGCCAGGACCCGCTGCACATCCTTGGCGACGGCAGCCAGGTGAGGCACTACACATACGGAGGCGACCTCGCGCGGGGAATCCGTGTCGCGATGGAATCCGACAAGGCCCTCAATGACGACTTCAATCTCTCGACCGCCCAATCGACCACGGTCCTGGAGCTGGCCGAGTCCATCTGGCGCAAGGTGCACGGAGCGGAGCGGCCGCTGAACTTCGTATCGGACCCTCCCTACGAGCACGACGTGCAGATGCGAGTGCCCGACGTGCGCAAGGCGCGCGAGGTGCTCGGCTTCGAGGCAACGACCTCGCTCGATGAGATGCTCGACGAGGTGATTCCGTGGATTCGCGAAGAGATCAAGGCGGGCAGGATCTGATCGACGACTCGACCCCGGCCCTGAGCATTGTCATACCCGTCTACAACGAGGGCGAGAACGTCGTTCCGACCCTTCGCGGGGTTGTCGAGCGAACCCGGACACGTCCGCTCGAGGTGCTCATCGTCCACGATTTCGACGAGGACACCACCGTGCCGGTGGTCAAGCGGCTGCAGGCCGAGATGCCCGAGCTCCGCCTTCATCGCAACACGCTCGGGCGAGGCGTGCTCAACGCGATGAAGTCCGGCCTGCGCGCTGCCCGAGCTCAATATGTGCTGGTCTCGATGGGCGACGGCTCGGACGATCCAGACGACATCGACCGCATGTACGAGCTGGCCCGCGCCGGGGCGGACGTCGTCGCCGGCTCCCGCTACATGCGGGGCGGGCGGCAGCTGGGCGGCCCCCTGCTCAAGCGGTCCATGTCGCGCGCCGCCGGACTCTCGCTTCACTGGCTCGGCGGGATCCCGGTGCACGACGCCACCAGCAACTTCCGGCTGTACTCAAAGCGGCTGCTCAACCAGGTGACGATCGAGTCGACCGGCGGCTTCGAGCTCGGCATCGAGCTGACGGTCAAGGCGTACCTGCTCGGTATGAAGGTGGCGGAGGTGCCCACGACCTGGCGCGACCGCACGGCGGGCACGAGCCGGTTCCAGCTGTGGCAGTGGCTCCCCCGCTACCTGAAGTGGTACCGGGCCGGGATCGCGGGGAGGTTCAGGAAGTCTTCTTGAGCGGCTGGTAGTTCCGCTTGTAGTACTCCCAGTACTCGCCCGACTTCAGCGGCCGCCACCACTCCGGGTGCTCGAGGTACCAGTTGACCGTGCGCTCGAGGCCTTCTGCGAATCCGATCCGGGGCTCCCAGCCGAGCTCCGTGATCCGTCCGATGTCCAGGGCGTATCGATAGTCGTGGCCAGGCCGGTCCGCGACGAACTCGAGAAGGCTCTTCGGCTTGCCCACGATCTCGAGGACCGCCTCAGCCACCTGCAGCCCGGTCGTCTCGACCCCGGTCCCGACGTTGTAGACCCCGCCCAGCGGCGCTTCGTGGAGGACCAGGTCGATCGCGCGGCAGTGATCTTCCACGTGCACGTAGTCCCTGACCGCTGACCCGTCGTTGTAAAGAGGCAGCGGCAAATCGTCGATCGCGTTTGTGATCAACACCGGGACCAGCTTCTCGGGGTACTGGTACGGCCCGTAGTTGTTCGACCCGCGCGTGACGAGCAGCGGCAGGCCGAAGCTCTCGGCATAGGCGCGGGCGAGGTGCTCTCCGCCGGCCTTGCTCGCCGAATACGGGCTCCGGGGCTTGAAGGCGTCTTCCTCGTGCGACCGGCCGCCGGTCACGTCGCCGTATACCTCGTCGGTGCTGACGAGGAGGAAGACTTCGTGTCGGTGCTTGCGCGCCGCCTCACACAGCACCGCCGTGCCGCGCACGTCGGTTTCGATGAAGGCGAAGGGATCCATGAGGGACCGGTCTACGTGCGTCTCAGCCGCGAAGTTCACGATCGCGTCAGCCTCCGCCGCCAGCGAGTTGACCAGGTCCGCGTCGCAGATGTCTCCATGCACGAAGCGATATCCCGGCTGGCCTTCGAACTCAACGAGGTTGGCCAGGTTGCCCGCATAGGTCAGCTTGTCGAGCACCGTCACCTGGACGTCCGGCCGGGTGGTCCGCATCAACCGGACGAAGTTTGAGCCGATGAACCCGGCGGCGCCGGCCACCAGGAGCCGGCGCAGCGAACGTTCGCTCACTTGATGAGAGGTCCCACGGTCCAGTCGTACCCGATCGCGGGGTCGTCGTGCGGGATCCTGCCCTCGTCATCGGGCGCGTAGACGCTGGAGGTGATGTAGAGGATGTGGCTCAGCTGCATGGCCCGGCAGCCGTGCGCAACCCCGGGTGGGATCTTGAGGCATTTGACCGCGGTGTCACCCATCAGGAATTCCATCAGCTCGCCTTTCGTGGGCGATCCGTCCCGCGTGTCGAAGAGCGCGACCTTGATTGCACCGATCACGTACCACCAGTCAGTTTGTTTGTGGTGAATGTGCCAGGCCTTGGCGGTGCCCGGGTACATCAGAGAGTGGCTCCACTGGCCGAAATGGTCGAAGAACTCATCGGTCTCGCGGATCACCTCTCGGAAGAAACCGCGCTCGTCGGCGTGCGTGGTCAAGTCTTTCAATACGACGCCCTCGATGGCCGGCTGCTTCACGCTTTATCCTCCCGATTGGCCCCGTGCGCGCGCACGAAATCGTTGGCTGCGTAATACGCGGTCATGGATTCGCCCGCGTCGCCCCAGAAACCGTGGAGGATGTCGTACTCCATCAGGCCGCGTTCCACGTACCAGTTGTTCACGTCCGTGATCTCCAGCTCTCCACGGCCCGAGGGCTTGAGCTCAGGAAGGACTGCCCAGACCGTCTCGTCGTAGAAGTACACGCCGGTCACCGCGTAGTCGCTGGGCGGCTGTTCGGGCTTTTCGATGATCCGCTCGATCCGGTGGCTTCCGTTGAGCTGGGCCACGCCCAGGTGGCACAGGTGCTCGCGATCCTTCTCCTCCGACAGGACCACGCGGGCTCCGTGCGCCTGCTCGCGGAATGCGTCGGCGCAGTGGCGGATCGACCGCTCGAAGATGTTGTCACCGAGCAGGACCACGGTGCGATCGCCTCCCACGAACTTCTCCGCCAGGCCGAGCGCCTCGGCGATGCCCCCTGGTTTGTCCTGGTAGGCGTAAAACAGGCGGTCGATGCCGAACTCGTGGCCGTTTCCGAGCAGGCGCAGGAACTCACCCGCATGCGTGCCACCAGTGACCAGCATCATCTCGGTCACGCCGGCCACGACCAGCGCCTCGATCGCGTAGCTGATCATCGGGCGGTCGTAGATCGGCAGCAAGTGCTTGTTGGTGATGCGAGTCAGAGGGTGCAGACGGCTCCCGGTCCCCCCCGCAAGGATGACGCCCTTCATCAATCGCGGATTCTAGGTGGCTGAGCATGCCCTTTATGCTTTGAGGCCATGGGTGGAGATCCGGGCGCGCCGCCGCCGCCGGCGGCACAGACACGGTTCTCGGCCGACGGCTTCTGGTGGTGGGACGGCGCCCAGTGGAGGCCGGCTTTCTCTCAAGACCGGCTCTGGCACTGGAACGGACAGGCCTGGGAGCCGGCCCGCCCCGCTGCGGCCACCCGCTCAGGCGGCGTAGGGGCGGGAGCCGCGATCGGGATCACCGTGGCGATCTTTTTGGGCATTCTCGTCCTGGTTTCCGTCGTGGTCGTCGTGATCCTCTACACGATGGGCAACCAGATCACCAACGTCTTCTCCAACGTCGTGGCCGCCCTGGGTAGTCCTTCCCCCTAAACCCAGCACGTGTAGGCTCCGAAAGCCACAAGCTGTTGTGGCAGACTGGCGCCGACACAAAGCATGCCGAGACCCGACAACTGGCCGCGCACCATCCTCCATGTCGACCTGGACGCCTTTTACACGTCGGTCCATCAACGGGACGATCCAAAGCTCCGCGGCATCCCGGTTGCCGTCGCCGGCAGGTCCAAGCGCGCGGTGGTGATGGGCGCCTCCTACGAAGCTCGGGCATTCGGTGTGCGCTCTGCGATGCCGCTGCACGAGGCACTCAAGATCTGTCCCCAGCTGATGGTGGTGGTGCCGGACGGTGCTCGATATCGGGATGCAAGTCGATCCGTCCACCAGATCTTCCGGCGCTTCACATCGCCGGAGCTCGTCGAGGGTATCGCCCTGGATGAGGCCTATCTGGACGTGACGGCGCGGACCCGCCATGGAACTTCCAGCGGAGAGGATGTCGCCAGGCGGATCAAGTTCCAGGTTCATACGGAGGTCGGCCTCACGGCCTCGGTCGGCGGCGCGACGTCGAAGCTCGTGGCCAAGGTCGCCAGCGGCACGCACAAACCGGACGGTCTCTACCTGGTGCCTCCGGGCGCCGAGGCCGGCTTTCTCGCCCCGCTCCCGATCAATGTCATCCCCGGCCTTGGGCCCAAGACCGAAGAGCGGCTCACCGCGATGGGCGTTCGCACGGTCGGAGAGCTTGCCGCCTACGAGACGCAGCGCCTGGTCCAGGCGCTCGGCGTCGGCGGCGCCGTGCTCCAGCGCTTCGCCCAGGGCCGCGACCGGGCGCCGGTCGACGGAAGCAAGCCGGCCAAGACCATCTCGGCCGAGATCACCTTCGAGCAGGACGTGAGCGACCGGGCGGAGCTCGAGAAGGCGCTGCGCGAGCTGACCGATCGCGTGGTCGAGCGGCTGAAGGCGGAAGACGTCCGCGCGCGGACGATCTACGTGAAGCTGAAGCTGCCCGACTTCAGGCTGGTGAGCCGCCAGGTGAGCCGGACGAGCCCGACCGACGACGTCGAGACGATCTTCCGCGCCGCCCGCTCGGCGTTGGAGAAGTCGCACGTGGAGTCACGCCCGGTGCGTCTGATCGGGGTGGGGCTTTCGGGCCTCGAACACCCCGCGCCCGATTTGCAGCTGACTCTCTTCGACTAGGCGCCGTCCGATCGACGACCGGGCGCGGCAGCGCGGCGAGGACTTCGCCCACCGTCGTCCACCCGAACTGCTGCTGCGTGCGCTCGATCAGGGCGCGGAACACCATGGCGGTAGCCCGTGCATCGTCGAGAGCGGCGTGTGCGGGGGTGACGTCCAGCGCGAGCTCCTGGACCAGCCTCGCGAGTCCAGGAGTCTGTCCCTTGGGGAACTCCAGAACAAGCCTGGCCAGGGCAGAAGTGTCGATGATCGGGTGCTCGAGCGGGCTCTCCAGGCCCCGGCCGACCAGCCACGTGTCGAACGCGTCGTGACTGTGCTCGACGAGCACCGCTCCATGGGCAAAGCGCAGGAAAGCCCGGCGCGCATCTCGAAACTCCGGTGCGCCGATGAGCATCGAACGGTCGATGTGGTGGCGCCGGTGGGCGTAGGGGTTGATCGGCGCCTGGCAATCGACGAGCGTGTCGAAGAATGACAAAGGGCCGTCGAGACGGAAACGCTCGGCGCCGATCTCCAGGACCAGGAACGGAGCGTTGCCGGTGGTCTCCACGTCGAGGGCGACGAACTGGGCATCGTCCAGCCTCGTCTGGAGCCCAACCTCCGGCGCGTCGACGGCGATCTCCTCCCAGGGCACCGGCTCCATCGCACCGCGAGGCTTGAGGAAGAAGCGCTGCGAGCTCATCGGGACAGTGCCAGCGCGCGGCGCGCCCACAAGATCTCATCCCTGGTCAGTGCTCGCAGCAGCAGGACGGCCCCGCCGTAAACCGCAACGCCGAGCACGATTGGAAGCGCCATCGTCACGCCCCCTGAGTTACGAAGGGGATAGATCGCGGCGCCCATCACGAGGCCGGCCAAAACTACGCGCCAGCCGAGCCGCCAGACGGCCACGCGACCGATATGGCGCGCCGTGAGTCTCCAACCGACGATGCCCAGGACGATCTCCGTCATCACTGTGGCCCAGCTTGCGCCGATGTACCCGAACGTAGGGATGAGGGCGAGATTCAGCGCCAGGTTGGCGACGAGGCTCCAGCCCGCAGCCCACGTGAACGAAGCCTGGTGGTCAGATGCGCTCAGAGCGCCGATGAACGCGTTGTTCACAAAAGCGAAACCAAGTGACAGGGCAAGGATCCGAAGGGCCGGCTCCGAGCGGTCGTATGAAGAACCGAAAAGGGCGTGGTTGAGCGGATGGGCGAGCATGAAGATGCCGACGCTCATCGGCCAGCCGATGAGAAGAAGCGCTTTGAAGAACCGGTTCACGGCGTCCAGCAGCTCGCCGGGCCGCTCGCGGTGGTAGACGGACAGGACCGGAAAAACGATCGACAGGAATGTCATCGGGATGAACAGAAGCGCCTCGAAAGGTTTGTAAGCTGCTCCGTACCAACCGGCTTCCTCGTGCTGCCTGAGTGCGTAGACGAGGGGCTGGTCAATCCTGAAATAGAGAATCGTGAGCACGAACGTGAGCGCAAATGGCAAGCCCTTCCAGAACCACTCGCGGAGCAGTGAAGGCTCGAATCTCCAACCCACGATTGCGATTCGCTTGGCGGCCAGCACAACAACGAAGTAGGCGCAGCTGAAGGCGTATTGGGCGGCATAGGCCCAAACGAAATACGCGACTCCCTGCTCGGTCTGTCTGCCCCAGAGCACAAGGGCGAGAAGAACGAGGCTCTCGAGCACAACCGCCGCTGCCTCATAGCCCAGCCGCTGCATGGCGTACAGGCCGTTGCGCAACAGGGTCGCATAGGAGGTCAGCACCATCAGCGCGAAGGCGGGCACGAGCAACGAGCCCAGCCCGTTGAAGGCCAGCGCAAGTGCGAGGAGCCCCAGCGCGACCACTGACATCAAAAGCCGCAGCGACATCACGTTGCGTAAGTAGCGTTGGATCTCGCTGGGGTTCCGCGCGCCCTCGCGCACGAAGAGGACGTTGAAGCCCAGGTCCAGCACGACGCTGACGATTGAGGTGTAGTTGACCAAGGTCGCAAACGCGCCGTACGAGGCGGGCATCAAGTAGCGGACCATGGCGAGGACGGTGACCAGCGCGACCAGGCGCGCGACCACTTTCGCGGTGAGGACGAGGACGGTATTGCGGAGCGCCCGCGAGCCGAGTCCGGTGCTGGGCACCGGCTGGTCGGGCATTGGATCGTAATCTGGCAACTTGCCAAATCGTACATATGAGAGACTCCTCGGCCGATGGAGGAGAAGATCAGGATTCTCAGCGGCATGCGCCCGACCGGGCGTTTCCACCTGGGCAATTACCTGGGCGCGGCCAAAAACTGGGTCGAGCTTCAGAGCACCTACGACTGCTACTACTTCATCGCCGACTACCACGCCCTGACCACCGAGCCCGACGGCCATTCCGTGGAAAGCAAGGTGTTCGATCTCACGGCCGACCTGATCGCGGTCGGCATCGACCCGAAACGCAGCGTCCTCTACCAGCAGTCGAAGGTGCCCGAGGTCGCTGAGCTGACTCTTCTGCTGTCCATGGTGACCCCGCTCAGCTGGCTGCTGCGGACGCCGACGTTCAAGGAGATGGCCAAGAAGCATCCCGACAACGTGAACCTCGGTCTGCTTTCATACCCGGTTCTGCAGGGTGCCGACATCGTCCTCGTCAAGGGTGTCGGCGTGCCCGTGGGAAAGGACCAGCTCCCCCACCTCGAGCTGATCCGCGAGGTGGTGCGCAAATTCAATCGGACATACGCGCCGGTCTTTCCAGAGCCTCGAGCGCTTCTGACTGAAACGCCCGAGGTGAAGGGCACGGACGGAAAGCAGCGCATGTCGAAGACCACGGGCAACATCGTCGGCGTGACGGATGACCCCGCGGTGATCCGCAAGCAGGTGAAGAGCATGGTCACCGACGTCAAGCGCACGTACATGACCCAACCGGGTCATCCGCGCACGTGCAACGTCTGCGCCTTCTACAAGTTCTTCTTCGACGACTGGCAGCACTACTGGGACCTCTGCCGGCAGGCGAAGATCGGCTGCGGCCAGAAGAAGGAGCTGCTCGGCGAGAGGATCATCGAGACCTTCCGGCCGTTCAGAGAGGTCCGCGCCGAGCTCAGCCCGCAGCAGGTGACCGGCATCCTTGAGGAGGGCAGCGAAGTGGCCCGGGAAGTGGCGCGCCAGACCATCGCTGAGGTGCGCCATGCGGTCGGCCTGCCGCCCCTCCACCACGACCTCTCGGCCCGTTAACATTTGGGCCGGATGGCAGACGCCGCGGCGCCACAGAGGGTTACGCGACGCGTTTTCATCGGTTGGTGGATGGCCAGCATCCTGACCTCACTGACCGTCGCCGGCATCGCACCCATCCTCGTCTACCTCTGGCCGGCGCCTCCCAAAGGCCAGAAGAAGGGGCCGCTGACGATCACCCTGGATACGGCGATCGACCAGATCAGCGACGGCCAGGCGGTGAAGTTCAACGCCCCGGCGAGCCCGAACTCGGCCTTCATCATGGCCGACGGTGGCGGCGACAATGCGCCAGGCGACCTTGCGTTTGGAGGTTTCGTGGTCAAGAACCAGGGCAAGATGGAGGTCCTGGCGATCAACTGCTCCCACCTCGGCTGCTCCGTCGCGCTGAACAACGACGCCAAGACTTTCGACTGCCCGTGCCACGGATCACGATTCCACCTGGACGGACAGGTGCTCCACGGGCCAGCCCAATTTCCCCTCTCACATCTGACCTGGAAGCAGGGCCAGGATGCCAAGACGATCGAGATCGACGGCATCATCCTGGGCTTCTGAGGGAACCGGCCTTGGCCATTCCGCACCCGCGCGAGATCCAGCTGGCCGTCGTCCAGTGGCTAGACGAGCGCTATCCGTTCACGAAAGCCGTGGACGAGGCGATGTACCAGCGCGTCCCCAACTTTGCCAACGCCTTCTACTACTGCTTCGGCGGGATGGTGTTCGTCATCATCGTCCTGCAGCTTCTGACCGGCATCTTGCTAGCCATCTATTACGTCCCGGACGCCCGCGGCCATCCGGCTCCCGCTTACACCAGCGTGAACTTCATCCAGAACACCGTGTACCTGGGCTGGTTGATTCGCGGCGTCCATTTCTGGGGCGCCAACATCCTGATCATCATGGTCCTGCTCCACATGGCGCGCGTCTACTGGACAGGTTCATACCGCGCGCCGCGGGAGCTCAACTGGATGGTGGGCATCATCATGCTGCTGCTCATCCTGGTCTTTGCCTTGAGCGGCTACCTGCTCCCCTGGGACACCAAGGCCTACTTCGCGACCGAGGTGACGATCAAGATCGCCGGCTCACCTCCACCGGCGGCGCTCGGCGCCTTCATCAAAACGGTGCTCCAGGGCGGCCCTGTGGTCGGGCCATCCACATTGCAGATTTTCTTTACCGCCCATGTCTTCCTGCTGCCTGCTCTGATCGTGCTGCTGATGTATGTGCATTTCCGTTTCATCCGTGCGCACGGAATCGCGGAGCCGATGTGAGATGAGCGACCAGGAGACCCCCAAAGAAGGACCAGGCGCCGCGCTCGCCACGAACGAGATACCGCTCATCGAGGTGACGCACAGCGGCCACACACTCGAACCGGAGTGGAAGCGGCTGCCCATCGGCCCGGACAGCATCCTCTATCCACTGCTGGTCGGGATCGCCCTCTTCCCCATCCTGATGGGTGACGCCGGCCATCACCTCGCTGACGACATGCCGGACGACGAGACCCACCCCTTCTTCCCGGACCATTTCTGGCCGTACCCCGTGATCATCATCTTCATGATGCTTGGCCTCGGACTGATGGCCGCCTTCGTGCAGAAGAACCTCCAGCTCGAGCCGTCCGCCGACCCCCGCGCCGTCACCATCCCGCGGCCCGACTGGTACTTCCTCTTCCTCTTCCAGTTCATCAAGCTGGGCAACGAGCTCGTTTTCTCGATCGTCATCCCGACTCTGGCGTTCCTCTGGTTTCTCGTGTGGCCGTTCATCGACTCCATCGCCGGCCCGCGCATCGCGAAGAGGCTGGGCTGGAAGCGGTGGCCGGTGCCTGGCCGGAACATCTACACAGGAACCGGCTTCGTGGTCTTCCTGTTGATCATCGCGGCCCTGGAAGCGTGGGCCCTCGCGGGGCCGAATTTCTGCCTGCCCTGGTTTACAGGACCAGTCTGCGGAGCGTAGGTATGAGAAGGAACCTAGGGTTCCTTCTGATTACATCGGGTTAGGTCCGGCTGTCGTAGAGCTGCTTCGTAAGCTCGACTTGCGCCAGGTGCTCCCGGGTGTGGCCGTAATTCGAGAGCAGCCACTCCAGGCCGGGTCGTGGCGGGCGGTCACCCCGGGGCCGAAGCTCGGTCAAGTCTTCAGCCGTCAGCGCACCCAGGTGCTCTTCCAGCTCGCGATCCACCTGGTCCAGCAGGGCCAGCAGGTCCGCAGCCTCCGCCTCGGCCCTGAACTCGGAATCGCGATCGCGCTCGGTCGGCAGCAAACGCACCGCGCGGATCATCTCGCGTTCCGAGCCGAGGGTATGGACGATCAGGACGGCGACCGAGTTGGCCAGTGGGAGAGGCTTCCAGTTCAGCGTCCCGGTGTCCATGCCGCGGACCTGCTCGCGCAGCTTGTCGTGGACGTCGCGATAAAGCGCCCCGAGCGTGGCCGCGATGGTCCTGGCTCCGGCCTCGTCCATCTAGTGTCCTGCTCCGGAGGTTCGGCGGAAAATCGCCGGATCGACGGCCGAGCTCAAGGCGCCGGCGAGCAACGCAGCGCGCATGTCGGTAGACCTGTAAGCGAGTAGCGCAGCCGGCAACGCAGAGATCGGCCGGCTAGCCGGATGAGCCCGCAGGGTGCCACGGGCGCCGCGCAGCGCCGCCCCTGGCATTTCCGTCGAACTTTCGGAGCGGGACACTAGCCGTACTCCGCGACTGACTTGGTCAGCACCGCCTCGCCCATCTGATTCACGGCCTTCAAGTCGAGCCGGCCGGGAGCAAGCGGCCCGGCCGTGAACGTCACCGTGTCTCCGGGCACGACCATCCCGGCAAAGCGGCAGTACAGGCGTCGAAGTTTGTCGGGGCCTCCCGCGGCTTCCGCGGCGACCGTCGCCATCAGCCCCATCTGGAGCATGCCATGAGCGATGACGCCGGGCAGCCCGACCGTGCGTGCGAAATCGTCATCGAGGTGGATGGGGTTGCGGTCGCCCGACGCCTCTGCATACGCGGCGATCTGCTCTTTGGTGAACGTGACTTCGCGCCGGCTCACGAACGGATCACGAAGAGCGCCTTCGAGCGGCAGACGGGTTGTCCTCGCTGGTCGGTGGTATCGGTTTCAAAGCTCATAAAGCGCATGCCGCGGCGGTTGACGTCCGACGCCACGCGACCCCGTGACGTGACGGTCTCGTCCGGCCTCGGGTGACGCGTCCACGTGAACTCCTGCTCGGCGTGCAGCAGGCGGGCGAAATCGACAGCGGCCTCGGGATCGCCGAAGAGCTGGGGCGCGGTCGCCCCCAGCGAATAGACCGCGGCGAACGTGGGCGGAACCCCGGCCGCAGGATCGGCGCCGATCGCATTCGCGAACGCAGCCACCCGAGTCGAGTCGATTTGAAAATTGACCGGCGGGTAGGTTCGCCCCGCGACCCCGGTTTCGGCTTTAGCGCTGTCCGCCACGCAGCAAAGGTTATGCCCTGTTCGGTCGGAGCCGCGCCAGAACACGGCGCACGAGGAACGGGCGGAGCGCGCTCCAGGCCTCCATCACAGTCGAGCGCGAGCCGGAGGCCACCTCTTCGGGCGCATAAGCGGCGACCATGAAGCCTCCCGCCAGCGCGCCGACCGGCTCTGAGGCTTCGGGGAAGCTGCGTTGGAGCCGCCGGCCGAGCTCCATCGGAGTCTCGCCGGGCCGGCGTTTGGCCCCGGCGAGCTCTGACAGCGCGATCATGCGTTTCCAGACGCCCATCACGGTGCGTGGTCTCAGGTATCGCGCGATCGCGGCCCCCACCAGCAGGAACAGCGCGAGCAGCACTCCGATGATCGTGGTCAGCGTCGCGGCGTCCGGAGCCCGGAAGATCGTGGTCCCTGAACCTGTGTTGCCTGGCTCGCGGAAGCCGGGCGGAAGCGCGGATGGCGTCGGCTGGGTGCCGCCCGTGGCGGTTGTCCCGCCGGGGTCGCAGTTCTCGTCCCGCAGGCAGAGCGCCTGTCCTTGCGAGCCGCGAGTGATCGGCTCATAGCCACCGCTGATGTCGGGTGTCGGCTCGAAGGGAATCCAACCGTAACCGGGGAAATACGACTCGACCCAGGTGTGGGCGTCCTCGCCACGCACCACGAAGCTGCTGGTGGTGCTGTCGAAAGTGCCGGGCCCGAACCCGTTGACCAGGCGAGTTGGGATGCCGAGCGAGCGCAGCATGTCTCCCATCGAGCTCGCGAAAAACTCGCAGTACCCCTGGTGGGAAACCTTCAAGAAGTAGTAGAGCCGGTCCGTTCCGACGGGAGCTTGCTGGTAGCCGTTCAGCTTGTACGTGAAGTGCTGCGGGTCGCGCAGGTAGTTCTGAATCGCGGTGGCTTCGTCGTATGGATTGGTCGCGCCCGCGTCCGTCACGATCTGCAGAGCGAGGTCGTGGATATAGCTCATGACCTCCGGGCTGCGGTACCCGGTCGCCGGCAGCGTTGAGAACTGCTGCAGCCAATCCGGGTATTTGGTTCCCGCCGCCTTCAGCTCAGCGTCGGTCGCCGTGGAGTACTCGACGGTGAGGCGATAGCTGCCGATCGATGACGGCGGGGAAACGGAGGAAAGCCGGTCGACGGAGTAAAGGTTGCCGATGTTGGTCAAGGGCAGGACGACTTGGGTCGCGACTGTTGGCCGGTCGACGCGGTACAGCTCACCGGGATAGAAAACGATGTCCGGGTTGCGGACCGGCGGGCGAAGCATCTTGACGTCGATTCCCGCAAACGCGAGCCCCGGGTAGCTCTCCGCGTAGGTCGGGGCCTGGTTCTTTGCGATTGAGCGCCGCAGGCCTGGAGTCGCGGCGTAACGCCACTCACCGTTCGTCGTGGACGTCACGTCCACGCCGCGGAAGTAGATCGTGCTTGCGTAGTCGCCGACCTTCGTGTCCTTCGTGTAGGTGAAGACGATGTCGCGCGTGCGGGTGAGCGGACCGCCAAGCGGCACGTCAGTGGAGAAGCCCGTGGTCCCCGCGCCGCCCGGGCCGGTCCCGACGACTCCGGGGTGCGCGGTGAGTCTTTGTTGCAGCTGCGCCCAGTTCGAGAAGAGGTTCGACTCGGCGTCCACGGTGCGGTCGACCGTGGACAGCGGAGGCAGCATCACACCGAGCACGATCAACGCCGCCATCGCGACAAGTCCGCTCTCCCAGAAGTCCCAGCGCGCGTCACCGGTCAGCTTGACGTGCGCTCGGTTCGCGCTTGCGATCGATCCGGTGTAGTTGGTCCAGAGGAGAAGCGCGAGTGTCAGGACGAGGATGCTGAGCGTGTAGCCGTTCTGGTTCGCCGGGATGTTGAGGAGGTTGGTGGCGAACGCCGCAGCCCCTGGGATGAGCCCAAGCATCGGCTTGCGCCAGCGCAGCACGCACCAGCTCAACCAGGCGCCCGTCACCCACATGAGCCAGCAGATCAGGAACAGGTAGAAAGACGGATCGTTGGCGGCCTCACCGTCGGTGAGCCGGACCCACCAGACCGAAACGAGATGAAGGGAGAAGCCGCCGGCGCCGGCCAGGGCGGGATCGAGGGGATGGGCCACATGAATCGCCGGGCCTGCCGCGAACAAGGCGACTATCGGTCCGAGGATCACGCCGGCGCCAAGCGCG
>Ga0185299_10001905_pt1 | contig 35613 bp, 54 predicted proteins | sample PaiPotPPA55metaG_FD_128002 | JGI IMG/M metagenome (GOLD analysis project Ga0185299, IMG submission 128002) | Iron sulfur acid spring bacterial and archeal communities from Banff, Canada, to study Microbial Dark Matter (Phase II) - Paint Pots PPA... ...
CAGGGCCGGACACCTTATCAGGCCTTTTTGGAGGGTTTGAATTTGCGGCCTCACCGGGAGGCTGCGTGAGTTAAACTATCCCCACCGGAGAGGCCGCCAACTGTCCGCGAATCTCCCGCTAAGAACAGTTCATACTCTGCAAGTCTTTACGGAAGATTTTCAGGGACGAGTTAGTCGATACAGTCAAGGACGAATCGAAGTGGAAGCTACATCTCAAGATCGGTGCGAGGCTAGAGCAGACTACCTGAGAACGACAGTTCGTCGCTGGCTCCTTCATACCCACGCTGGCTTGTAACGACGTAGCGGCACGCCAACGGAGATCCATGGTACAATAAGGTATGGTCAAAAGTTCAGCGTAACTGACATACCCTCAGTTACCCGCTGACCTTCGACCTACCGTCAGTTACCCACCCGATCCGGCACCCAGCCGCGCTCGCAACTTAACCCAGAAGGACCCACTGCCACTTATGGCATACCAACCCCGTTATTACAGCCCCGAACAACTCGAACGTATCGTTCGCGAGACGGAGCAAGAGCTAGACCGCCGAGCAACCCAACGCGCCGACGCTGACCGGCTTGAAAAAGTCCGCCAATGGGCAGCAGACCCGTCGAACGCCCAGCAGCTCGCCAGCATCCGTGCTGAGTTCGACAAAGTCGCCCCAAAGCGACCTACACAGCCGCACGCTCCAGTGCATCCGCAGGCTTCGTCAGCTCCTAACGCCCCAGGATACAAAACCCGCGCCCAGCTCGAGGCCGAGCGCCCGTGGCTTCGCGGACCGCAGCCGGGTGCGTTTTCGCGCATCGTCGACCCACTCGTAAAATAATTGTCCCGACGCACGGCTTGCCGAAGAAAGACTAGGACTAATCATGCCCAACCAACCCAAAACCCCGTTTGCGAACATCCGCAAACCCCCAGACGCCCAACTGACCGCCGCCATGCGAGGACACGCCTTCAAACGTTGCACCTCCTGCGGTGCCACGATCGTACCCAGCCAGACCCTGTGCTGGGAATGCCAACGGATAAAGGAGCTTGGCCTTCGCGACCGCGTTTACCAACCGGTAGGCACCGAAGATACCCGCCAAGATACCGACCCGAAGCAAAGCTACAACGCGTTTAACCGATCGGGGTATTCGGATACCATTCCGAAAACCAAGATCGATCCTACGCGGGAAAGGTTTTAGCCGTGGCGAAGAACATCACCAACGGGACCTGGTATCCATTAGTCGGACCAAGTTATCCGACCTTCGTCCCCATCGCACCGGGTTCGAAGAAAACTTCGACCTGGCGCGAGTGGGGTCGCTCGCCTCACCCCGCTTCGATTTCGATCGGTTTGCCGCCTGCGTCGCAGCAACCCACACCATCCGAGCAACCAACACCATCCCCCACATCCCAGCCCTCGGAGCTGTGGAGACCTCCCGAGCCCTCGGGACGGCAGGACCGGAGAATATTCAAACGCAGCGTGTAATGACCTTTCGAAACGAAAACAAATTATGAGTTACTACAACAACTACGATTACGAGGCACAGCAACGCGCCGAACAGCAGCGCCGGTATGAGCAACAACAACGAGCGCTAGCAATCGGGCGGAAGATAGGTCGGTTAGAAACGTCCATGTCTGTATTCGAATCTGCATTAGAAAACTATCAGCGCCAAGCCCAGCAAGCCGCCCGCCAAACACAGTGGGAGGAACAGGAGCGTGCCCATAAAGCTCGTGTGGCCGCAGCGACGCCCGCACCAGCCCCACCGCCCGCCGACGCGTACGAGGAGATTAAACGCGCTGCACGAGCACCTCGCCCGGTTTATGTCTCAAAGGTGATCGATCCGCTGTGTTCAAGCCCTGGCAGCAACATTCGCATGGGATAACCGCAATGTTTACTCCCGACATAGAAAAACTTCTCACACCCACGGCACCGCCGCCCACGATTCGCGACATTCTAAATTCGGTCGAAGTGGTCGCACGACCGACCTTCGGATTCGAACCGTCGCCCATCGCGGCGATCCACACCGCCATGCTCGCACCGAGCGTCACTTGCAAGGAAACCCAAACCAAATGAAACCTTTTACTTTTGATACGCCTACCATCGATACGCCGGTGAACGATAACCCTACCAACCATATCCCCACCTTCAACCCGCTACTTACCACCGAACAAGCAGCGAAGTTCTTGCAGGTAAGCCCGTCGTGCCTCGAACGCTACCGCAGTACCGGCGATGTGAACATACCCGTGGTGCGGATCGGGGACCGCTTGTGCCGATATAAATTAGCCGACCTCCAGCGCTTTGCTGAGGAACACACCGTCTCGCGCAAGTAAAGTAAAACCAGCCTACCGACTTTATTAGACCGGTTCTGTCCCGTCCGCCGAAACGTATTTCGGTAATCCCATTTCAAAGGTGTTTTTCATGCGAAAACTTCGCTTTCGTCCTGTCGTACCGTTACCAGATTTATATTGGATCTCCCCCGAGCAGCTTCGCCTAGCGCTCGGACGCTCCTCGTATGTTTGGCGAAAGGTCGACCTGCCTGTGTTTCTCGATTACTTCCCACCCGTGGCGCTGGGCACCGATCTTCCAGCGGATTATCGGTGGACCATCGACCAAATCGCGGAGGGATATCCCTCGCTCGTCGCACACCTCGCACCGAACACGAGCTGGTTGCAGCGTTTCCGTCACGGTCAGCGTGAAGCGACTGCCGCGTATGTCGCGTCGAAGAAAGCCCAGAAGGTAGCCGCGTAACTCGCCGCGAACTAAGCACTATATGAACACTAAAACATCCGTCCCCGTCCCCACCGACACCACCCCCACCCCCGACCCGATCGCCGAAGCCGAACGTACCCTGCGTCAGGATTTCGAGCGTCGGAAACAAGCCCACAAACAAACATCCCTCGCGGACGCAGCCGCGGCTTTCGAAAAGTCGGAAGCGGAGCGCCGAGCGAAGTTCATCCACACGTGGATGTCCGAGAATTACGTGGCGCTGCGATACGCCTACTCCGATGCGTCGCCGGAAGACCTGTACCGGATATCGTTGCCGTACGATAACCGTATCGATGCGCTCATCGCGGCGAATCTATACCCCAGCGCGGTTCAGTGTTGGGTGTACCGGCACGGCGGAAAATGTTCGTTATCCGACCTGAAAGCCTGGTTAAAGCAATACGATTTTCCCGTCGACGGCGACGAAAACATCACAACCGCGCACACCACCCGCGGTCAGTACATCGACGGCGCACATACCCGTGTCGGTACGAAATCCTCCACGCGCGAGGTGGTACACGCCGAAGGTATCAGCGGTGAGCTGAAAGCGTTGCTTCGGCGAGCGGGGCTTACCGTGGACCATGGCACAGTGCTCTGGGTGGTCCGCTACCGTGGCGACACGCCGATCCTCGCGAGTCATCCGTCTATGGCGGAAGACTTCCCGTCCGATCAGTACTGACAACGGTACCGCAATCCTGTAGCGTTTCGTTTTTATCCTCGTACCCGTCGCTACCGAAACGACGAATCCTTTCGGAATTTTCAATCTTAGGATAAACCCCATGGCTACCATAGCCGTAACAACCAATCTCAACCAACAAACTATCGAGCAGGCTTTGCTCGCAGTAGATCCGACCATCGTCTTCAGCACCTTCGCTGACACAGTCTTCGGCACCGCTACCGGGCGCACTATCGACGTGCGGTTTGATCGGTTTTCCCTACGCGGATACACCGTCCACCACGGCACCGGGCAGTTGCCGAGTTTTTCCAACTACCGTTGGAGCGATGCGTACGATACCGCGGTGCCGACCCGTGTCGTTTTCCAGCTCGACACCGTGAAAGGAGTGGAATGACGTGGCGTTTCACAAGGCTACCCACATGCTCCACCCGTTCGGGCGCGGCATCAACCACAACGTCGACAGTCTCCGGTACCGGTGCCATGTCGCCGCGCCAAAGTCGTTCGACGCTTGTTCCGCACGCATGTGACGCTACGGTCGCGGACGGCGTTTCGTTTCGGCACGGACTGGTTGCGGCTATCACCGTCCGATCCGTACGACCGCTACCTCGTCGTGAACCCGGACGGCAGCGAGATGTCGTTCTGTCCTGCCGGTGGTGATCCCCTTCGGCGCGTGGTGCCCACCGGGGCGATCGTCTTGACCGAGTATCGCGCTGACGAGCAGGTGTACGTCGCCCACGTGCCGCGCTTGGACCCACACGCGGAGCTGGCGGATAGGGAGTGGTTCCTACCGGGGAAATGAACTATCCCTCCAAATAACCGGGTCAGAAATAATCCTGGTCCGGTTAACCACTATCAGTCCGAGGCACCCCATCGCGATAAGAAGAGCGGCTACGACATAACGTGCCAAGCGAAAACCTTTTGCACCGACCAACACATACGCGGCTGTTGCAAAGGCACCGACCGCCAAACCCACTATCTCGATCTTGTTCATTGACCAGCTCCTCCATGGTCCGATCAGCGAACCGTGAACCCTACACAGATTGTAATTCGCGAAGTGCGTTGCCAGCGCGTGGTTGAGCCTGGTGAAGGGTTCGCGTCGCTCGACAGGAATGGAACGAGTATAAGACTGGATCTATATCCCGATGATTATCGTAACACTAACGTCGATTACATCCCGTACGCGACCTTTGTCAGCGATGAGGTCGGCGTGGGCGATCCGCCCGCCCAGACCCACCCGCCCACCGCCGCCAACGCCACGTAGACGGTCTCCCCGCCATCGGCGCGAGTCGACGATTTTCACCCTTTTCCCCATGAAGTCGCCGCGAATTCCGACCGATATACGGGATTATCAAGAACATTTTCGGGACGCGTGCGCGTTCCACGTATCCACCATCACAACGGAGATTTATGAATCATCCTCCCCTTCCCCATCCTTCCGACGGCGACGCTTCGAGCGAGCTGTCAAAACCCTACATCACCACCGAACTCGACATCGCGTCGTTTCTAGTGGCATCCGGTCACAAGGTGCTCTTCGCGGTCCCTCAGGGTGCGCTCGTGCAGTTCATGTTCGATCCTGGCGTAGCGTCCGCCGTCGAAGAGTACTTCGCGGGCGCAGCGCTGCCGGTGCAGGAAGTCTTCAAAGCCCACCGACACCTTCGTACGGTGGTGAAGCAGGTCAAAATCCATAACGGAGTCACGAGCCATGTTTACCAATCCAGGAACTACTAATTCGTTTCCAATGCACACGCTGTTTTCGCGGTGCAGCGGGGGAGGTGTGGCTTGAAGATCCTATCCCCCGAACAACTCGCACGAATCAACGCCATGACCGATGAGGAGCTGGATGCTCTTAACGCCGCCATGGAGCACAGCCACGACGTGGACATGATGCTTCATGCCGACGAGCTTGCCGAGCAAGCCGCGGCTGTATCCGAAGTCTTCGACGAGTCTGCGGAGTTCGATACGTACGATACGCCTGCGCCGGTCGCGCCGGTCGTGGTCGTTGAACCTAAAGTCCACGTCCAACCCGATGCCCCACCGCGCCGTGCTCACAACGACGACTTTGTGTCCAACTACGCGTCGTGGGCGAACGTGATCGAATTCCCTCACGAGGTCCATGAAGCTATCGCTATCCAGCTCATCGCGTCCGTGCTGAACCGACGCGGGGTAACCGTCAACCGAGGGGCTTTCAAATACACGATGGATCTATGGCTGGCGATCCTCGCGCCTGCCTCTGGCGGCGAGAACACATCGATGTATCCCGCGCGGAAGGTTCTCGATCTCGCGGGCATCCCCGACCTGATCGGCTCGGAAACTTGGGGGTCACCGGAGAAACTCTTCGAAATCCTCTCCGGCACTCCTCCACCTGTGGCTGTGGTGGATTTCAAAAACATCGACCTCAACAAAATCCCGACCGGCGATCCGATCCGGTCCCGGTTCTACGCCTGGACCGAGCTGTCCGCGGTCTTGCAGCAATTCAGCTCACCCGCGTTCGCGGAAGCGAAATCGTGGTTCACCGACCTGTACGACTCCGAGCAACCTCCGTCTGATCGAACCTACCGTACAGCAGGGAAAAACATCACGTTCGCCCACGCTCCACGCACGAACATTCTCGGGTTCTCCGCACCGTCGTGGTTTTTCAAAACCCTCAAAAATGACACTAACAACGCTGCGGGCGGATTCATCCCACGCTGGACTATCGTGGATGCGTGCGGTGGGGACTGGAAAGACATCCCTGAACCGCTACCCTTGGACCCCTCCGTCGCTGTAAGACTCGGCGAGGTCATCAAGCGCCTTGCGCGACTTCCCGAAGGAACGAAGGCGCGGTTTTTCGATGGGTTCTCCCAGCCCGGTGAGGTGCCGCACAGCACCTGCCCGTACAACGTTTGGTATCACGCGACGAAAGAACGCTTCCGGCGTGCCCACCCGGAGCTAGGGCTGACTTTCTTCGGTCGGCACCGCGGACACATCATCAAACTTGCTGTCGTGTACGAAGCCGCAATGTCGGGAACGGTGGATGTATCCCGCGAAGCGTGGGATCGCGCCGAGGCGAAAGCCCGCGAGCTGGAGGATACGTTGTTTGAGCTGTTCCGCACCAGCTTCACCGATTTCGGATATCACTACGACCGCGGGGTCAAAGCGATCCAGCTTAGCAAGCACGAGGGGATGCCGAAAGGTGATTTTAGTCGGATCTTTCAAGATCGAAAGCTCCGTGAGGACATCATCCGACAGCTTTACGCCACGGGTGATGCGGTGTTGGTGGTGCGACCGAAACCGGCGGGAAAACGCGGTCCAGATCCTGCGCTGTGGTTCCACAAAGACCACTGGGACGGGCAGGGTAAACCTGCCGTGCTGGCGTTCGCGCTGAACGGTTAGACCTGGTCGTGGGGAAACCCTTCAAACTCTTCAAAACTCTTCAAGTCGGTTTCTTGAAGAGTTTCGGGCGGTGGTGGGGAGCGGTAAGTATTTCTTTTTGTTATAGATAGATATACTTATCTATCTATAAAAAGAAACTCTTCAACTCTTCAACCAGGGTATGCGCGTCACGATCGATCCTGGCGACGGGCGTCGGTTGGTGTCGCCTGCACGAGGGGTGGTTGAAAGGTTGAAAAGTTTCGCTCGTCGAACGTAAGTTATTGCAGAAGTGACGGTTATCGTCGAGAAACTCTTCAAATCCGACATTTGAAGGGTTTTGAACGGTTGAAGGGTTCGGTTTCCCCAGCCGAACGTCTCACGCTCCCACGTCCGCGACGAAAAACCCGCCCAGACGACCTCCAAACCCCACGAGAACCATCATTCCACAGGCTTTAGGAGCCAGGAAATCGCTCGTGAAGAATACATGAAAAATACTCCCGCCCGCTGCTCCGACGCAGCCCCGCCCACCGGTACGCGGTATCGTCCGCGGCGACCGTGGCGAGGCGTAAACCCTGGTCGCCCAACGCGGGAATCGGGGTTCCAGGCGGCGGCTTCAAAACCGTTGTTATAACGTCACATCCCGCAGATATCGAGTTGAAACCACCAGCGTATTCCGATAGTCCAACCACCACACCAATGCGCCGCGCTGCCAATGTGTTATACGTCGAAGACTCCGCGGGGGACGTCCTGCTAACCGGGCAGACTCTCGCCGAAGCGCTACGTCCGGTGAACCTCACCATCGCTCGTGACGGCATAGAGGCATTAATGATGCTCGCGAACCCATCGTTCGCGCCCGCGCTCATTATCCTGGACCTGAACCTTCCGGCGCTGTCCGGTTTCGATGTGCTCGAACGCAACCCTCGCCGAGACATCCCCGTTGTCATATTCAGTGCGTCGATGAACAAAGCTGATGTCGATCGAGCCTTCGCGCAAGGAGCAGTTGAGTACATCCAGAAGCCGATGGATCTTCGTGCTTACAAAGAAGCGGTGCTGGCGATGATCGACCTGTGGGCGTTCACGGGAACCGATGCTGACGAAGCGGGAACAGCGTAACCACGCGCCGATGCCGTCGTTCAGTTCCAATCCGACCTGGACCGGGTTCCCGAGCCGAGGTGGGTACGGGGTTGTACTCGCGCTCGGGATGTCCCGCATCGCAGTAGTCGTTAGGAGCCGCCGCAGGCGATGCGGATCTCCGTCCGCCCGATATAATCGGTTAACCGACTGCCCGTGGCGAACGCACGAAACCACGTCCCCGGACCCCGGCAATCGGCATCGTAGCGGTCGGTCGGCGCACCGTCTCAGGACTTCTCGCAGCCCGCCGCCGCCGCAATCCTCTTCTGCACTTCGCTCGGTACTGGGACCGTGTCGTGAACTCGGCACCATCCTTTGAATGTTCCGGCTTTTGCTGCCTTGCACACTTCAGACTGCTTATCGCCAATGATGAGGTTGTTGTTGTCGACACCAGGAGCACTCTGCGAGCACTTCGGACATGAGATATTCATGCTCGAAGCCTATCATCGCCGGAATGGCTCCGCTAGTTGGTTATCGATGGTCAGGCTACGGATAAGACCGCTACTTGCCGGTGAGCGTACGCGTCGCCGCAGTCGAACCCCGGCAGGGGAACGAGCCAGTTGGAAACCTGACCTGTAGGTAACGCTCCTGAATGGGAGCGGACCGAATCTACGTAATGCGGTGAAGGTTCCTGCCGAGAAGGGGTGAGATTTGGAGTCGCTCTTGGTATCCGAATGGATGACCGAGACCGAGCTTAGATCATCACCCTGAAATCAATCGTGGATATCCCCATTCGGAGCGGCGCTACATCAATCGATTTCGGAAAAACTCATCCATCGTTCTCCTTCGGTCCGCACACAGAGCAAACCGTGAATCACTGCGGTGGAGTATTTTTAACGGCGTTGAAGAACGCCCGGAACGTTGCCGCTTTTTGTTCGAGCGCAGTCGTCGAAGCCCCGTCGTGCTTCATCTTTACCCACTGCAACCCGAAGATGATTGGCACGCGGCCATTCAGGCTCTCGCCGTAAAAGCTATCAATGGCTTTGCTCATCTCGTCAAAAGTTGTTCCTTCCATGTCAATCGTGGACATGATGCCGCTCCCCTGTTTTGAACCTGGAGTCAACATTGGTGCCACTTGAGCACAATCATAAACGGCGTGTAGGTAGGATACTTTCATGTCACGGTTCATGCTCGCCCAGCCCCGGCCATTTACTAAACTTCCAGTCTCGAAATCGGCATCGGCAGCGAACATCGGAATTGCCGCTAGAAGAACGAGGAAAGCCCCGCGCATGGTGGTTACCTCCGCTCCCAGTCTGCTCTCATGCGGCTATGCTGTCAATGGTTCAGCCGAGCACTGACCCGGCGAGCCAGCGCCCACAAACACCATCCCCCCGACCGCCGTCGGGCACCCGAGAACACACGCGTAGTCATGGTAAATTCATACCACCGACCACCAATTGCGGTATGTTTGAAACGCTCGGACCACCTCCTCTCGAACCTGCGGTCAAAGTCGCACTGGTGTTGTATTTCACTGCGCTGGTACTGTGGGCGCCGTTTGCGTTGCTCTCCGGTCTCGCCTTTGATGCTGGTCCACGTTTCAGCGCGTACTTCTTCGTTGGATCTGTGTACACATATCCCATCCTGCTGGGGATCGCGTTCTTTTATCGACGCCGAAGACCCGGTTTGTTATGGCTTCCGACGGTAACGTTCTTTCTAGTCTTGCTGTCCACGTTCATCGAACATTGGGGGTTTTGAGGGAGGGCGCGGCTGGCAAACGGCATCAGCCGCAGTTTCCGGCAACCCCTCACGCGAGCCTTACAACGACGCGGTAGCGGCTACGCTTTTTCAAGCAACTCGATCCTCAGTTTCAAACCCCGCAGTTGATTCCACGAATCATGCGTTGGCAGGCGGTGGGGAGCTATCTCGGTCACGGTAAGCCCGGTATCGGTTTCGAATTTGGTAATCGCCTCTTGAAGCTGGAGTTCAAGTTCGGTCTTTTTTTTCTGAAGATCGTTGGTAGGTTCCGGCATGACCCCAATGGTAGCCGAAGCGATATCGAATCGATGGCAAGCACAGCGCCGGGACGCCGGTGACGGATCTTGATCCCACTCCACATCTCAGCTACGTCATCCGCGCCAGTCGGAGCATCCGTTTCACCATCCCGGTGAATGGCAGCACCACGCCGATCGCCGCGAATAACGCGTACTACCCCTTGCTGGGATGCTACCGCCCAAGTTTTGTGAAGGACTCGCCTAAATCACTGCCGCTGCCCCTCGTGGTGTAAACACTGCAAGGACCACCGCCACTACAAACAGCGCCAGCACGTCGCCCCATAGGTGCCCCATGTACTGCGTGTTAGTGAGCGACTGTACCGCCATGATTCCGCCGTGAACAATGCTGGACCACACGGTAAACCAGATAAGGCTTTTGTGCGCGAGTGGATTCCGAGATGCAATCACCAGGAAAACGCCCAGAGTGGCGTAAATTCCCAGAATCATCTGGAGGTATTCCGATTGTCCCGCGTTCCAAGACCAACCGGACGGCCACAGGATGGTGAGCGGATAAATCCCCACGATGAAGATCACACCCACCACGAGCAAAGCAATTCGCAAGTACTTGACGCGATCGGACTCGGCCATTCGTTTCCTCCTTTGGAGTGTCTGAGAGTATATCTCAGATAAACGGCTAGCTGAAACAATGGTGTTTCATAACGGACGAATCGCGGTAAACGGTATCACTACTTGGATCGCTGCCACACCCTTGCCGATAGCGGGCACGCGTGGAGGAGATCGTCGGGATTCACAGTGTGAATCCAGCTTCACTGACTTTGTTACTCGGAAGTCCTTACCGAAAACATTCACATTAGCAACCGTGCGATGATAACCGGGTAAATGGCACGAAAAAATCCGCCATCGGCTCCACAAGAACGCCCGGAACTGAGACGCCCCAAGGAAAACGCGCACGAGTCCATAGGGCGGCAGCTTGACGAGGGTGAGAAACTTCTCGAATCCTCCAAAACGGCTAAATCGCCCACTGAGTTTGGTGAAAGTGTAAAGCTCTGGCGAGATTATACGACTCAGCTACTGAGTGATTTGTTTACGACTGATGCAATCGCCCACGAATTCGAACCGTACCCGAGTAACGCAAGTCATCCGAACGCGTTTCAATATCTTAAAAACCTTGCTCGGGAGCTTGACCGTAGCGTTGTTAATCTGAGATCGATCTTAAACCGGATTGATTTGTTTGAGGAAGCAGGTGTTCCAACAGAAAACACGCAGACTGCATCCCCAACACCGACTCGTGATGTCTTTGTAGTCCATGGGCGTGACGAAGGAGCGAAACAATCAGTCGCGCGTTTCTTGGAAAAACTGAAGTTGCACCCAATCATCCTTCACGAGCAACCCGACAAAGGTCGTACAGTCATTGAAAAGTTCGAACAGCATTCGAATGTCTCGTTCGCAGTTGTGCTGCTGACACCGGATGACGAGGGGCGGTTGCATGGAACCGATGAGCACGCGTTGCGTGCGAGGCAGAACGTAATCCTTGAACTCGGCTACTTTATCGGTAAGCTCGCTAGAAACAGGGTTTGCGCCCTGAAAACCCCAGATATTGAAGTACAGTCCGACGTACACGGTGTCATTTACGTTCCTTTCGATGACAGCGGCGCGTGGAGACTGCTTCTTGCAAGGGAGTTGAAAGCCGCCGGGATTGAAGTGGATTTGAACCTAGCAGTCTAGTGCCCCTGCCAGGATGCTATCCTCGTCCGACATATGCCCACGACCAAGACAACCACCGCAGCATCACGAGCCTGGAAAACGCGCCGGATCAACCAAGCCTGGATCGCCGCTCACGCCGCCGAAGCCGCCAGCAAAGCCGCCCTGAAAGCCTACTGTGAGCAGCGCGACTGGCGTGTGGCGTCCTTCGAAGGCAAACCGGTGCTCCCCGCACGGGGATCATCGATGCCATCGCGTTTCGGATCGCTCGCGGGCGAGGCAAAGCGGATGAATTGGAACTTCGCCTGATCCAACTGAAAGGTGGACGTACTGGCGTCAGCGGACGGGAGATCACACGCCTGAAAAACGCCCTGACCACGGTCGCCGTGGATTGGGTCATCGCAGCGATGGACCAAAAGACGCTGCATGTCCTGCCTGGTGATTCTTGATGGTAGCTGTATCATCCCGCACCACCACTCGACGCGCTTGCAGTCTGTCAACCCGGCTTCTCGGTCTGATCTTCGTCGATGGGATCTGCTGCCTCGGCTTGAGCGGCAAGTTCCTCGTCTGAGATCCGCGTTTCAAGAATCTCCGTGGCTTGCTCAAGAAACGAACTTGGAACCATAAGCCGCAGTCCCCCGATCCCTGTCCACGCGGAGGTAAGTTCGTTGTCCAGATACGCGGGTATCTCGGCGCTTCGCAGCAACGCCCGCCCGAGCGCAGCTTCTTCGGACGAGACGAAAGTGTCTACTACAACCAACTCCTCATGATCCGCTTCCGTTTCGACATCACTCGATGACTCGTCGTGAAGACCGCGCCCACGGACTTCGGCGTCGTAATACCCTTGTGCGAGTGCAGTCAAATCGTTCCGGTTGATCGACCGCAGTCCTTCATCGGACAATTCCGCATAGTGCTGCCTTAACTCTTCAGGTTCGATCTCCAAGCACCAACTCCTTTTGGTGAATTATACTCTCGCGCAACGTCCCGCCTAACGGTCTCCTTCCCGTAAGTGGTGAACCGGACGGCGTCGCGCAATTCTCCGGCTTCCACCACTACCCGACCCGTGTTAGTTTGTACCATGCCTCAGAAGAAATCGCCCGTTAAGAAGCACCGCCCGAGCCGCACTCCCTCGACCTCGTGCCCATGTTGCCTGTGCGGATGGGTGTATGTCGTGAACGACGGATCTGGCAACCCGCAGGTGCGCCGGAGCTGCCCTACCGGTGTGAAGGTCACCCAAGTCCAACCCGGCGAGTACATCGTCACGTTCCCCACGATCAAAAAAGTCCTCGCACCGGTCGCAACCCTCAACAACAGCGTCGGGACGATCACGGCGGTGCCTGGGGATTCGTCCGCGCTCGCACCGAATCAGGTCAGGGTGTTGACGTTGAGCTTGGGAAATGCACTCTTGGGGGTCTACGACTTCACGCTGTTCGTCGCTTGTTAGAGTCCCATCGATACTAATACTGAAATGAGTTCCGGTGCTGGCGCATCAGAACTACGGGAGCTGTCTATGCAAGAACGAATTGTAACGATTCCCGAGCTGATCTTGATCGCCGGTACCCGCGTTGCGCTTGGTGTCGGCATCGGTCTGCTACTCGCCGATAAGTTCACCGACAACGAACGGAAAGGTGCTGGCTGGGCGCTCGTAGCTGTGGGCGCGTTGAGCACCGTCCCGATCGCGATGAACGTATTTGGAAAATCTGGTGATGGGGAACGCGGCGTGACGCACGGGTAAACTGATTCTAACTCTGACGCCGGAGTCTGATCGATGCGGGACCTTCCCGCCGATTCCTAACGGTCTCGGAACTACCAGACCCTAGCGCAAACCAACTATACGTCGAACGGAAGTCGCCGGTGCTCAGACTCGGAACATTCCCACTCGGTAACCGATCGATTCGACGCCGTACGCGATCGGTTCTCCTTCCCTGAGGAATCGGTACTAACTCGTTGAAAAGTCCCCGGTCAATGTTGTGAACCTCGCGTGCAGAAGCGTACGTGTGGGACGAACGGAAGCAATGCCCTGCACCGAACTGGAACGGCTGACCGAGGAATATCGCGCTTGTGTAGATCGTTTTCGAATCGCCGTATCCGCCCTCGAAAACCTACTCGGAGCTGCCTTTGATCGCGTATACGAGACTAGTGAGAAACACGGCGTCGCCGCGGAGAAAGCGCGGCTTGCACTGGATCGGCATCGGTCCGAACATCGATGTTAAGTGGAACCGCCGCATGTATTTGGTTGGTAAAGCAGTTTGAGGCAGACGCCGAGACGGAAACCCGAATGTTTCGCCCGTGCGCGTGCAAGCCGCCGGACTGCATGTCGCTATCCAACGAGAATCGCGGCTGCATGACACACTCCAGGCGGCGTGCGCGTCTAACGTCACTGGAGATAACTATGCGGAATCACGACCCAATCCTTCGCCGCAGTTTCGCTGCCGTGGTGTTGTTCACATCGTTCGCCGTCGCCCAGACCGCGCAGCCCAAGCACGATCCCGATGTTCCATACGTACCAACCACCGAGGAAGCCGTGAAGGCTATGTTGAAACTGGCAGATGTCAAATCCTCAGACATCGTTTACGACCTTGGCTGTGGAGATGGCCGGATCGTGATTGCTGCTGCGAAGGAGTATGGTGCTCACAGTGTAGGAGTTGATATCAACCCAGTCCGCATCGCCGAAGCGAAGGCGAACGCCAAGAAAGCTGAAGTGGAAAACCTGGTGCGGTTTGAAGAAAACGACTTATTCGACGCCGATATTCACGAAGCTACCGTTGTGACCCTGTTCCTGCTCAATAGCGTCAACGAAAAACTTCGCCCCAAGTTGTTGAAGGATTTGAAGCCGGGCACACGAGTTGTTTCGAACACCTTTGGCATGGGCGACTGGAAGCCGGATAAGGAAATGAACGTCGGTGATCCTGTGGAGGGGTTTTCACTTAGCCGGAAACTGTTCCTATGGACTATCCCGCAACGCAACGAAAAGTAGCGCCGCACCGGCGCGACGGATCGGTTATCGGGAAGTATCGGACCTCGTTGCCCTGCTGGGAGCCTATGAGCGGGGGGTTAGAAAGAGCGGCGTAAAATAAAATTATGCTGTGTGCCGACCGCGACTCATTGCGGCAGGAGCGTTGGGTAGCTGTTCAGAATTTTCGTGCGGCCATCCACGATCTGGTGGTACTTGTTGAACATTCGGGCACGGACTCAGACCTCGATCTGTCTCACCTGCGAGTAACCGCCACTCGCGGCGCTTGCGAAGTAGCACGGGCTGCACTGGAACTTCACCAAGCAGAACATGGGTGCTGACAATTCAAAGTAGCCCCGACCGGTGACCTTGACAAAGTGTGGCGCGTTCACGGAAATGAGCTGGACACGAAAGTTTCATAGTGATAGCCTTGGAGCCGTATGGCACTGGCTTTAACGATTGCCTTGATTATCGCGCTAGTTGCAGTGCGTCTTTTGATTCCGCCCGTACCTGGTTTACTCAAGACTGTGATCGATCGATGGGGAAAGCGGAGCACGATTATGCTTTGCGCCATTTCGCTTATCGGCGCGGCACTGGTGATTATTTTGAGGCGCTAACTGGACATCCTTCGTCAACGCGCCTTTTCTGAGATTGACGGAAAACGGACGCGCTATTGATTGGATCGAGTCACGGGCTTTAGGTGTACGTTGCCGTTTGGCTCAATATCGCCTGAATCCAAGTGTAGATCCACTTCGTCGGCTTGGACTCTTATACCGTCAATTGTAAGTTCAACGTTACCCTTCAGGTGGGCCACGTGCATAGCGTCCTCACCCTGAACGCTCTTAGCTGTGCCGATCAACGGCTCGCCACGAAGTGTTCCGTTCACACGTATGCCGGTGGCGGTGCGATAAGCCGTGAATTGGATCGCTAGTTGATCCTGAGAAAAAACCGGAAGGCACGCCATCAGTACGATGGAAGGTGTGACCAATTTCATGGAACCGCCTTTCTTTCTGTGCGGCCATTATACTCAATTCTTGCTGTGTTCCATGACGGTGAATGTCACAGCAATGCCTATAGCCCCAACTTCCCCGCCGAGTTCTCGCGGAACAAACTGCCATCACGTATATACCGGCGAACCATCTGAACGCTGCGATGCCCGGTCTGGTTCATGATGCTCCTTTCCGACGCCCCAGCAAGCGCGGCGCTCGTGTCGTGATCGGCGACCGACCTCTGAAGGATGATCGCCGAGACGAAGGGCGATTACAATCCCCCGTGGTCCGCAATCATGACAACCTGACGAACAGCAGGAACCGGCTCGGTCTGAGGTTTCCACGCTTCGCTCATCGCTTGTACAGCAGCCAGTAGCAACCAGGCTAGCGTATACGCGATCCGCCTCTGTATCCGCGTGGTCACGGCTGAACCTCCCCCGCCGTGTGGCACAACCGGTCGGTATCGCCACAGACTGGCGACTCCGGCGAAACCACGTCGTTACAATCTCGAATTACGCCGCTTGCGGCGGGACTTTCGCCACACCTCGCCAATGCGGTGCGGATAGTTTTCACCGGTACACCCAGCTCTGCCGAGATCCTACGCCACGACCAGCCCTGCAATCGCAAGCGGATCGCTTCGTCTCGACGCCAGACCCTCCGCGGTCGTCCACAATGCTTGCCTTCGCGTTTCGCCCGTTCCAAGCCTGCTTTGGTTCGATCCGATATGCGCTGACGCTCTTGACGGGCTATCCACGCGCTGACGGCCAGCATAAGCTCACCAGCGGGTCCAGTGGTACGGAAATGTGGTTCGGTGTACGACTCGAAAGCCACACCGTAGTTGGTCAGCCGTCGGATGTGTTCGAAAGTCTCCAGCACACCCTCACGGGTAAACCGATCCAAAGCCCATACCACGCAGCGATCGAATAACCGCTTTGATGCCCCATCGAACAGCCTGCGGAAAGCATCCCGATCACTGTTCTTACCGCTCGCTTGGTCGATGTACTCCTCCACGATCACGTACCCCTGACGCTGGCAGTACTCGCGGAGCTGGGAAAGTTGGTTCTCGGTATCTTGCCGCCCGTCCGAGGTTGAGATCCGTGCGTACAAGCAACATCGGATCGAGGTGTCGCGGGTCATGCGGTCCTCCCAGCCTTCAAAATCTCATCCGCAGCGTGGAAAATTCGTTGCGCGGATCGCTCGGGGACTTCGTTGCCCTTAAACCAAGATTGGACATAACCACGGGATTCCGCGGCACCCGGCAGACCGAGCGATTCGCAGCACAACAACGCTACGCACTGGGCTTCCATTTCCCTGATATCCCGCGGCGTCCGATCAGTGTTGTCGCTGTTAAGCGTACCTTCCGCGGTGTGACCGAGCACGATGTGCCCCAGCTCGTGAAACAAAGTGGATTCGGGTTGCTCCGCTACGGGATTGATACTTACAGTTCGCTGTTTGGCGAATCCTTGGACATTCCCATCCATCATCGTGAACGGCACGCGTTCGATACCCAACGTGGATAACGCCGTGTCCGCATTCCATCCCGGTACGGGTTCTGGTTCGTATTTCTTACCGTCCGTCTGACTCAAGACAAACCAATTGTTCTTGTACACAAACCGCGTGTAACCGATCTCAACCTTTTCATCCTGTCCGGTCTCGTCGTTGTGCTTTTCAGCAGTTCGCTTTCCGGTCACGGGCATACAGAGCGTGATAGCCTTTGCGCCCTTCTTTACATGGCGCTCGTTTCCCTTCCAGAACATAAACGTTCCGATCGGTCCGGGTGGTATCCCGCGGCGTTCGCATTGGCACCATGCTAAAAGCTGGTTGCCCATGCTGTAGTTGTGAAACCGCGTGAATGCTTGCGATATGATGCCTGGTTCCGTTACCGCCTTGTGCAACAGATCCGCCCAGCGTGGATTAGACTGTGTGTAGCTTTGCATTGAAAGTTCATACCTTTCGATGTGAAGTTAGGTGCGATGAGTGTTGATACCACTCGTCGCACCGTACAACAAGTTTACGTTCGAATGTTGTATTCGGTCAATATCCTAAAAGTACTGTTTTACCCAATAAACAAGGGCATTCCAGCGCATCGCGCGTTTCGACATCGACCCTCGATCCGCGGTGCGTCGATCAATGAAGACCTTCGCGACATGAATCATCCCGCGGTCGCTGATTGCCGTCGAGATGCCCGCGCTACCCCGACGATGATGTTTGGTTTTGGATTCCGTCGTGGGTCCTATACCCGACGAGGCTCCACGACATGGGGGATAGGGTGACTTCATAACGCCAGTTTGAGGGTGGGAGCAGGGGCGCTATGTCAGCGTATGTCCGAACGAACGAACACGGTCAGAAAAATTTAGAAAAAATTGAAAAACGGCGATATGGTTTGGCAAGCTGGGCGTCGCCGTCGAAACCACAAATACCTCTCAGATTCATTTGGCGATGGTTGTGTGGAAGCTGGGGTTTCGGCGTGGGGACGCTCCACAACACCAAGACCCCAACGACCGACACCAAATCGGTAGCTGGGGTCTTTTTGTTTTTGATCTCAGTGTGAGCGTGCTAAAAGCGCTCAAGCCTTATGCTTCGCGGACTCCCACCACGAGGTATAAAGCTCCTCAATATCGTGGAACCTGTCGGGATTGGATTGTTTTTCGATCCGACGGTAGCCATCATGGATTGTTTCCCAACTGTTTTCGATCCAAACTTTGCTAATAATATGATCAGCGAAACCACGATCTCCCCAAATCACCGCCGTATCTGAGAGCGCCATCAAATCGGCGCTAGGGAAAGGTTCATTCATAACTCTTACGTTCTTGGTGGTCCAGCCTTGATCTGCGAGAAACTGTGCCATCAATGGTACTGCTTCGGGAGTGAGCAGTACTCGAAAGTCCTTGTGATGGATCGTAATCTTGCTAAGAAAATGATACGTCGAGTATTCACCGCGTGCGACAAACAACCAAAGACGTTTGGGCGTTGAGGAAAAACCCTTCAACGCTTCTTCGGAAGTGACGACTTCCATGTCGGCGAAGTTCAGTCTAGCGAATGTAGGATAGAACGGGCTTCCAAATTCTCTTAGAGCCTGTGAGGCGAGCGCATTCGAATACGAGGCGTTTGGTACGCTCGCCCCGATCGAAGCGGTAAAGGTCTTAGCGGCGGCGGGATACCCGAGAACAACCTCCCCAGACCGCAGCCCTTCGATCAGCTCGTCCACGACGGATTCAACTGTACGGCGGGGTTTCACTCGCCTGCTCCTTTTCCCTTCACTCCTCGTTTTTTCGCAGCAGGATCTACGCCTGGTTTGAAAAGACTGGCAAACCTCTCTGTTAACATCGTAGCAGCCTCTTCTGATGTGCGTGCCCGAGACAGGGGCAGCTCCAACATCCGAAGCATCAGGTTTTCCTGTCGGAGACGTTTCGTCTGTGCGAACGCCGGCCAAGCTAGACCATTCAACCCGGCTCCTGCAACTGCGGTCCACACAAAACCATGGACAAACGACCAAACAATCAAACCGACGCCAGTAATAACAAAAGCTATCGACATCCCGTAAAGGAGATATTCCGGCAGGCGATTTTCGGATATAGCTTGGTTTATTACGTGTTCTGCGGTCCGCATCGCTCACGTGAGTATATCAGGATATCCACAACTGTCGACTCTGCCGCGCTCGATTCGGCTTGCGCTAGGCTCGAAGCATGGCCGTGAAAGCTATCGCTGTCGACGACGAGAACACTCAGCACTTCATCATCGGGTTGAATCGTGAGAACGTGGAGTCGATTTTGCGAGGTGATGTATTCACCCTTCCTCGCGGCATCGTGCCTGAGCTTTCCGAAGCCAGTGATATCGTTGTGTTGTTTGCGGAGACGGATGAAGAACTGGGTAAACGATTTCCTCCCGCACTTCGACCGGTGTGATGATTCGCTCGCTGACGCGAAGCAAATCCGACGCTCCGAGTATCATCGCGGAGATGACATCACGTGTACCAAAACCCGAGGCGTTCGAGAACCAGGCGTATCGCGCTTCAGCTCGATCTGGGTCACCCTCACCGTGGGATTCTCGTCCTCGAATTTGATGATCGCCGTCAGGATTGCGTCGTGCAGGGTCTTCATCGGGTCTTGAATCTTCTTCTGATCCTCGGTCACATTAGCTCCTATCAATTCCAGCGTTGGTTTCGGATGCTTATCGAGGAGATAACTTCGCACGCCCGCTGATACGTGCAACTTCGAGTTGGCCTAGAAGGCTCCAGCAGCACGTGCGAGATACATCGGTTCCGTACATTCCTCAATGTCGCGCATGAACGCGAGGAGCGGTTGATCGTTCAGTCGGATCTCAAACAGTCCGGGGCTGTGGAATTCCTCGCCGGTTTCAATGATTCGGTTTTCTCCATCCTATGCTTGCGGCTTCGCCCACTTCCCGATGATCTTCCATACCGCCTGGACGTAATCGTCAAGCCGAAGAGGTTTGTCCAGGAATTCCTTTACGCCAAACTTGATTGCTCGTGCTTCGTCGGCTGGATTTACAGACCCGCTAAACACCACAACGGGAATCCCACGCGGTTTGCATCGTCTCAAAATTTCCACACCACGAAACTCCAACACGCCCATATCCGCGATGACAAGGTTTGGGGTGAACCGCACGTTTGATAGTCTCGCCAGTGCTCCTGAACAGTCATTCGCCGTGGTGATTCTGATCGGTGCAGAACCGTGCCCAGTTATGTGCTCTATGAGCCTTGCTTCCACAGTACTGTTTTCTACGAGAAGAACTTCCTGGGGCATGGGCATTTCCTGTTTGTGGATGAGATAGCTTTGCTCCGCGAGAGTAGTTGCCGGATTGTGGGAACGCTGACACAAACAGTCCTTCAATGACGTGATCTTAAAAGCATACTTGGGGGAAGACATTCGTATTTCCTTTTTGCAGTGGAGTGAACGATTCATCCAGCGATGCGGTTGATGTATTAAATTCTCGTCGCTACCCGCTCCGTCACCACCTCCCCAGTTGCTTCAGCGGTGAATCGACCCCGATGAGATGTACGATGAAACACATGACCGCCGACGAACGCACCATCGCAAACGCCGCGCTGCACGCTGGACCATGGGACAGCCACGATCAGATCGTCATTGCTGTAGCGCACCTACTGGGACTCGAACCTCGGCATGTGGAAGCGGTCTTGCAGCGGCTCAGGATACGGATGGTTCTCGTGTGTGTCAGCGCTGCGAACGCGGGGAGCGAAGGCGGCTCGGTTCGGTACGAGCGGGGCATGGATTGGATGGAGGAGGAGTGAGAATCTGGGGTGCTGCCGCTGTTCTCAATTGTGCCTACTACCGACAACCCGAGTCATCCCGTGCGATACACTCGTAATGTGCAACGCAGCGGCGCTCAATGCTGTGTAATTGTGCGTGTAGCTTTGCTATATGCGAAAGCCTTCCTTTCGTGTGTGTGAAGTTAGGAAGGTTTGGACGCGTCCACGCCCTTGCTTTCCGTTATACTGTTCATAATATGCTGCCTCGCGCCGCTCGACGCCTTTCTTCAAACACCGTATTTGAGGACCGTGGACGAGATTTTTTGTACCTAGTTCGGTACAAAACCACGCAAACCATTGATTTGCTTATCCCTCGCCAATCGTGCGAGGATTTCATGTGGAGAGGGAAAACATGATCAGACAGACTGTTGCTGTTGCGATTGCGGGTCTATTCGGCGCGGCGCTTTATGCCGCTAACAAGCCGGTGACCGTGCAGCTCAAGGACGCGAAAGACCAAAGCGTGGGCACCGCCGTTTTGAGCGACCACAAGGGCGGGGGAGTCAATATTAAAGTCGACTTGAAGAGTCTTCCGCCGGGCGAGCACGCCATTCATATCCATCAGAACGCCAAGTGCGAGCCGCCTGGATTTACGACCGCCGGGGGGCACTTCAATCCCGACATGAAGAAGCATGGCTCGATGAATCCCGACGGACCACACGCGGGCGATATGCCGAACTTCATGGTGAACGCCAAAGGCATGGCGAAGACTACCGTGGTTGATCCGAATGCCGACCTGGGGACGGACGCCCATTCGGTGTTCTCTAACGGCGGGACCGCCCTGATGATCCACGAAAAGGCCGATGATATGAAGACCGACCCGACTGGCAACGCCGGTGGTCGCATTGCCTGCGGGACCATTACCAAGTAGCCAGCTAAGGATCCACGCAGACGAAGTTAGCTGCCTCGTCGATGCTTCCAGCGCCCTTCCATTTTGCGATCTGCGGATAGGGGCATAGAGGCCGCGTGCGATCTGTCACACCATTGACGATGTGTGCCGCGACGATTTTCTCAGGTGGCGTACCGTGCTCGACCCATTGATCAAGGGCGCCCACCGCGTCAAAGGTATTAGGACCGGCGCCTCCGCCGCAATGTCCCATGCCGGGCACCATGAAGAGGCGGAAGAAGTCGATGGTCTGTGCGGGCCCGCCCATGGCGCGTTGTACCGCCTCGTAATATCTGACGCCGTCCTCGGGGGGTACGTCGGAATCGGCCCAGCCGTGATACATCACCAGCTTTCCTTTGCGGGTCTTGAAAGGCTTCAAGTCCGGATCGTTCGAATTGACAACCGACATCTTCGCGTCGGCGTAGGTAAGGTCGTGATCAAAGTCGAACGTGCGCCAGTCCCAGTTGGGGTCATTGAACACCCAGAGTCGCCAGAATTCGTTGCGCCGAGCTTCGGCGGGATCAACGAAATAAGGGGCCCAGCTCGCCTCGGTCCCGCGAGCCCATCCGGCGAAGATCTGCTCGCCCGTGCGTGGGTTCTTTGCGCCGCCATAGACCTTTTTCACCGATTCCACCTGAGGCGCTGTTAGACAACTATCAGCATCTCCTCCCTTGCACAATAGCGCCGCAGGATCGAACTTGCAGCGGCGCGGATCATCGATGATGCCATCCGCCAGACCGTCGATTGCGTCACACGCGGCTAGTACTGCCTTTGCGATCATCGGCAGTTTCGAGGCCGGCAGCGGACGAGGAGTGTCCTTGTGGATCGCCTCCCAGGACCATAAGAATCCCGCGATCAGATGTACCCGGTTGTTGCCAGGGTCGCCGGCGACGATGCCATCGTAATCGGCTGGAAACCGTTGCGCCTCAGACAGCGCTTGCTGCCCGCCCGTCGAGCAGCCATTGAAATAAGAGTATTGCGGGAAGCGGCTATAGTAGTCACGAATGATCACCTTGGCTGTGTCGGTCATGACGTGCACAGCGCGATATGCCCAGTCAGTGATCTTTTCAGGGTGGCCAACGCCAAACGTCAAATCGCTGCCTTCGTGACCAGTGTCGGACCCGGCCGTGGCATAGCCGTTATTCAATGCGGCCGCCATGGTGCTGTAGCTCATCGCGCTCGAGAATCCACCGTTTCCAGTGCCTTCAAACTTTCCGTTCCAGACGGCGTGCGGCGGCATCCAAAGTTCGAAGTGAATTTCGGAATCGTTTACCGGACGCGACACTACACGGACGCGACAGAACGCGGGCAGATTCACGGATGCGGGCGTGCCGGAGGGATGGTACGTCCCGGCGGGCACATCATCGGCCGCGGTAATAGTGGTCTTAGTGATGAACAGATTGATGAGGCTCGAACACGTTGGGGATGCTGCCATCGCCAGGGGAGCGAGACCAAAAGCGGCCACCAGGACACGCCAATTCATAGCTCAGTATAGTGACATTTTTGACGTTTCGGGATGCTAGAGTAAGTCGAAGGCGCCCGGCTCGAGCCTCTGCGCCGTAGCTTTGGGAAGGAAACGCAGTGTTCTGTCCTCAATGCGGCGTGGAGTACCAAGAAGGGGTTGCCGAGTGTTTCGACTGCCATGCTGCCTTAACGGACCGCCGGCCGGAAGAAGCGCATACACAGGCAGACGAAAGTGACCTCAATGTTCTGATTCGAACCGGCTTTCAGAATCCCATCGCAATCGGTCTGGCGAAGAGTCTACTGCAGGAAGCGGGAATACCGTTCTTCTCCATGGATCAAAATCCAGCGGCGCGTCAGGAGAGCGGGAATATTCTCGGGTGGTGGGACGTCCGTGTCCCGCGGGACAGGGAAACGGAGGCCCGCGAGATCATGCAAAGCGTGCAAGAGATGAAATAGGGCTTTATTTCGTAAACTAAAGATACGTGGAAGAGGAAGTATTAGGAAAAGCCTACGACGGGCGCCTTATGCGGCGCCTGCTTACGTATATTGTGCCCTACAAGATCGAGGCCTTCCTAGCGCTGGTGCTGCTTTTCATCAATGCCGCGCTGCAGGTGATCGGACCGCTGCTTACCCAGATTGCGATTGACCGCTACCTGGTGCCGTCCGGAAAGCCCTCGCACTCGCTGATCGATCCATATCTCGCAACCGATCCCTGGAAAGGGCTGATTCAGATATCCTTTCTTTACCTCGCGGCCTTGATTGGCGCGATGTTCTGCGATTTCGGCGAGCAGTACTTGATGCAATGGGTCGGACAAAAGGCCATGTTCGATCTGCGGCGCCAATTGATGGGCCATCTGCAGCGGCTGGATGTCGCGTTTTTCGATCGCAACCCAGTGGGCCGCCTGGTAACGCGCCTCACCACCGATGTCGACGCCCTGAACGAGTTGTTCTCCTCCGGGCTCCTGATGATTCTGGGTGACCTGCTGATGCTCAGCTTCGTCATCCTGGCGATGCTCAAACTAAGCCCCGGGATGACGGCATTCCTTCTGGCGGTTACGCCGCTGGTAGTGCTGGTAACAATGCAGTTCCGGCGCTCGGTGCAGCAAAGCTATCGTCGCATCCGGGTCGCCATCGCAAGAATCAATTCCTATCTTCAGGAGCATATCAACGGCATCACAGTGTTGCAGCTCTTCAATCGCGAAGAACGCAGCCGCGCCGAATTCGACCGCATCAATCGCGATCATATGGAAGCATTCAAGGACTCCATCACCGCCTACGGATGGTTTTATCCGGTGGTGGAATTTCTGGGAATGTTGGCGCTGGCTTTATTACTGGCCTACGGGGGATTCCGTATCCGCGGCGGTGCTCTAAGCCTCGGCATCCTGGTGGCTTTCTTTCAGTACGGCCTGCGATTCTTCCGGCCCATTCAGGACCTGAGCGAAAAGTACAACATCCTGCAGGGGGCCATGGCCTCGTCCGAGCGCGTCTTCAAACTGATCGATACGCCGGTTGAGATCCACTCGCCGGAGGCGCCAAATCCATTTCCAAGGGGACCCTCAGCGATCGAATTCGACCATGTCTGGTTCGCTTATAAGGACGACGACTGGGTGCTCACAGACGTTAGTTTCCGCGTCGAGCCTGGCGAGACGGTCGCGGTCGTAGGGCATACCGGGGCAGGGAAGACCACACTGACCAGCCTGCTGCTCCGTTTTTATGAAGTGCAGCGCGGGGCTATTCTCATCGGCGGGACTAACATTCGCGACTTCGATCTGGAGGAACTACGGCGCAATTTCGGCGTAGTACTGCAGGATCCGCATCTGTTCACAGGAACCGTGGCCGAGAACATCCGGCTGGGAACTGGTGGCATAAGCGATGAACAATTGGCCGCCGCGGCGGAGCGGGTCAATCTGCTCGATTTCATTCGCACGCTTCCGAACGGCTTTGAACAACCCGTGCGCGAGCGTGGCAGCGGATTTTCAACTGGCCAGAAGCAACTCATTAGTTTCGCCCGGGCCCTGGCCCACAATCCTCGGTACCTGATCCTGGACGAAGCCACTTCCAGCGTCGATACCGAGACCGAGTTCCGCATTCGCGAAGCGCTCGATCATCTGGTGGAAGGGCGGACGTCGATCGTCATCGCGCATCGGCTGTCAACTATCCAGCGCGCCGACCGGATTCTAGTGATGCACAAGGGCAGGCTCCGCGAGATGGGTACGCACCAGGAGTTGCTCGCGCTGCGGGGGATTTATTGGAAGCTGTATCAGCTGCAGTATAAAGATCAGGAGTTCGGTCCGGCGCGAGCGCACGTACCGGAGACGGTTAGCGGCGATTAGTGACCGGGCTCTTGCGAATCTACCTGGCGGGATTTTTCGGCAGGCTCAGCATGTTCGCGAAAATGCGATACGCGCCGGGCACGCCTTCCGGCAACTGGCGATAAAAAGCGTAAGCGTTGTAAATGTAAATCCCTTTGCCGTACTTCGCGTAGAGTAGTCCACCCTTCTGCGGCGGCTGGCCCGCGTCGTGCGTCGACAGCAGCGCTTCATAATGAGAATCCCAGGACTGCATCCATTTGGAGCCGCGCTCTTCCACCCACCCCCGAAAATCACGCTCCGTGATTCTGTTTGGCCAATTGAAGATCGGATTCGACGGTGTCAATATATCGACCTTCGAAGCCTCATCCGTCACTTCTTCGGGATTGCTGCCCATCACGTAAGGATAGGGGCCATAGTTGTGGTCATATTCAGGAGTGTTGTATTCGACGATCACTACGCCGCCGTTCTTTACATAATCTAACAAGCGGTTATTGTAGCTTCGTAAGTCATCCCGAACAGCATAAGTGCGAACTCCCAGAATGATGGCGTCGTATTTACTTATGTCACCGCCGGCTAGGTCCGCGGCAGTCAGGAAACTTACTTTAATCCCTAAATGATCGAGTGATGCTGGAACATCGTCTCCGCTGCCCATTATGTACGCGACCTTCAGCCCAGGAGCCACTTTAACGTCCACTCCGGATGTCCGATACGTTGAGGATGTATAGAAATAATTAGGCCGGAGGCCGCTGTAGCCTGTGATCTGGTAGCCTTCCCGATAAGTCCTTCCCGAGTAGCTGGCCGCTGCGTTAATCTCGTATGATTTCTGAGCGAGGCTGCTGGGCGCGACTTGAAACACGATCGAACGATCTTCGCCTTCCTGCGCCGCGGAGAATTCAGCCGACTCGGGGGTTGATCGCCAGCCGGATGGCAATTCCAGCCGCAAAGTGCCTTTGGCGGGCCCTTTCACATTGCTATGGACGACCGCCGTCACGGGGAAAGACTTCGAATCGAGAGGGACGATTCCCGCGCGTGGAGAAATTACTACTGAGATCGCCGGACCAACTACCAGTGGCTCGAGAACCTGCCCGGCGCCCTTCACGCGCCGCACTGTCTGTACCACTTGGTCTGCTTCGATGGAAACCCCATCGAAAGTCATCTCCACCGATACAGCGAGGGGATAGGGCGAGCGCGGCAAATTCAAGTAACGTTCATCGAGAATGTCGTAGTAAGGTTGTTCAATATTAGGACGCGAGAAATAAGGCCGGGTGTAACCGGCATCGGGGGCGACAGCTGCACGAAAGGTCACAGTGAGCGGTTGATTAGGCGGAAGGTCGCCATTGGCCGGCTTCGCATCCGAGATCGACCACGACTTCGGTTCGGCTGGCTTGAGCGACATCTGTCGTAGAGATAGCGGAACGGAACTTTGGTTGACAACGCGGACCTTCACTCCGAACGTCTGACCAGGAATCGCGATTCGGAACGTATCCGGCTCACCCACAAACATCGCCAGGTTGGGATCCGGCTCAGTCGCGGGGGCAACCGTGGCGCGGACTGCGATTCCGAGCGCCTCGACGAGCGCAGCATTGAATTGCGCTCGCTTGATGTTCAGTTCGTGCGCAATATCATATTTGGCGTCCTCCGATAGATTGCTCCGCGAGAGGCGGTCGAGTAACGCAATCGTGCCCTTCAGCCCGCTAGCCAAGAACGGCGCAATCTTGTCCGGTTGGACGGCCGAGAACTGACTCATCGCTAGTTCCACGTCGGCATTGATCTGCTTCAGTCCGTCCACGAGGAAGCCCGAGTCGCCCTGTTTCGCCAGACTGGCGATTCCGGCCAGCGATGTGTCAATTCCATCGAAAAACGATTGCTCTTTGTCCGCGGCAGCGACACGCGAGTCGAATCGATGGTAGGCACTCATCACTGGACCGGCGGCGGGGATGCCGGTGCCGCCATTTTGCGATTTCTGATGTCCCAGCCCGTCGCGCGAAAACTGTGAATAATTCAGGCCAAGAGATGGATCGTAAATACCCGCCGGAATTTCGAGGTTCACGGCCAGCGTGCTCGTCCCGCCTCGCCGCGAAAATGGCGCGCGTGCGTAGTCCTTCAAAGGCGTCCAGGGCTTCAAACCGGCTCTGATCTGTTCCGGAAAAACGGTGGGATCACCCGCCAGACGGTATACTTCTTTGGCCATCAACCCAGCGGTCTGGTGATTGCCATGACCATCCGACGGTCCGCCAACGAAGACGGAGGTGATCACCAGCGGCCGGACCATCCGCACCACTCGCACTACGTCGTACAGCACGCGATCACGAGTCCATTTCGACAAAGACTCGTCCATGGTTTTTGAGAAGCCATAGTCCACCACGCGTGTCCAATATTGATCGACCCCGTAGTACCGGTCGGCGGCCAGCAGTTCCTCGGTCCGCACCAGGCCGAGTGCGTCGAAATAGTCGGCCGACATGACGTTGGCGCCGCCTTCCCCGCGATTCAACGTCAACAACGCGACTCGAGCCCCCTGGCCGCGCGACTCGTAAGTGAGCATGCCGCCGTCTTCATCATCCGGATGCGCGGTTATCATGATGAGGCTGGCGCGTGTGTGGAGCTTCTTCAGACTCTGCCAGAGAGCGGCGGCGCCGGTATTCGCCGGTAACTCAATGGCTACATCCGAAGGAACGATTGAAGATTTATAAGGCGCCTGCGCAGCCAGCGTCAGACAGATCAGCGCGATTATACCCGAGCGTGAGAACACCTTAAGTGCGGCCTTCATGAATGTTTCACCACAAAAGATCTTAACGCGAATTTGATGGGACAATCGGGGTATAATTTCAATTGTTTGGGGGTCACCTATGAACCGCCGCTCGTTCCTCGCCGCTACGCTGGGCGCGGCTGTCTCCGTTCCCGCTGCTACGCGACGTCTTGATCGTTCCCGCGTTAGCGCCATCTCCGATGAAATTTCGCGTTCTCCGGCTGAGGCGATAGATTTCGCCCACAAATACGGATTGCAGTGCCTTTCGTTACGCGACATCCCGGCACCGCTCGGAACCGAGAAGATCCCGTATTACTCACTGGCGCCGGAAGCAATGCAGCAAGTGGCGAGCGAGCTTAAAACGGCCGGCATCCGAATCGCGTTTCTGGATACACCGTTTCTGAAGTTCAGTCTGCCTGGCACCGAGCCAAAGCTAAGCAAGCCGGAGAATTCAGTTGCCCGTGAGAAACGACTCGCACGGGATCAGGCGCTCTTTGACAGCCGGCTGGACGATTTGCGCCAGGGCATTCGCGCCAGCCATACCTTCGACTGTCCGCTAGTCCGTATTTTCACGTTTACCCGCGTGGCCGAGCCAGAATCGACTTTTCCCCGCCTCGCCGAGATCATCGGTGAAATGGCTTCGATAGCCGACAAGGAAGGGATTAAGCTGCTGATTGAGAATGAAACCACGCAAAACGCCGGCACCTCGGCGGAAACGGCCAAGCTTCTAAGACTGCTGCCGGCAAACGTGGGGATCAATTGGGATTCGCTCAACGCTTTGCCACTCGGTGAGAAGCCTTATCCGGATGGCTACGAGTCGCTGCCCAAGGATCGTATTAGGAACGTGCACGTCAAGGGGAAGAGCCTGCTCGACTATCCGGAACACTTGGATTGGCCTACGATCCTTAACGCCCTCGATCGGGATGGATTTACGGGAAGCCTGGAACTGGAGACTCATATTTTCGGCGAGCAGCAGATCGCGGCATCCCATGCGTCGATGAAGGAAATCGTTCGGCTGCTGGACGCCAGGAACAACGCTTAGCTATGCGCGTTTTGGCGGTTCCTGTGGCGACGTACCGTCCGGATCGTTCAATACCGCACCCGCTGGAGCCTTGACCGGGCCGCGCAGCAGTGGGTCGCCGGTGCGTTTCATCCAAGCATCGAGGCGGCCTCGCATCTCTGTAAGCGCCTGGGCACACGTTGGATCTCCCGCCAGGTTGCGAGTCTCGTTGGGATCGAAGATCACGTCGAATAGCTGCTCGCGTGGGACGAGTTGATTTCTCCAGCCACTCTTAAGCCAGAGATCCTTGCTAGGGCTGTCATCGCAGTTCGGCAGAACAGGATGCTCGCGATCGCCAAAGCGCCGAATGTAGTTCCACCGCAGGGTGCGAACGGCGCGCTTCGGTTCATAAGCGGCGTGATAATTCACCTCTGCGAAAAGTTCTTCGTGCAATTCCTGAACCTGGCCCCGGACTAGGGGCAGCAGCGATTTGCCCTGCAACCAAGCCGGACTCTCGATATTGAGCAGGGAACAAATAGTCGGATAGAGATCCAGATGGGAGACCATCGCGTTCGAAACGCCTCCTCCCGAGAACTCGCCCGCCTGTCGCATGATGAGAGCGACACCGGTACCATGTACCGTGAGATTGCATTTCATAGCCGGGAAAGGGACGCCGTGGTCGTTGGTCGCAATCACTAGCGTGTTACTCGCCAATCCGGCCGATTCAAGCGCATTCAGAATGTCGCCTATCCCCTGATCCAGCACGCGCGCGCTGGCTTTGAACGAGGCCATGTCCCGCCGCGTCGCCGGTGCATCAGGAACGAGTACTGGTGGCGTACAAAATCGTTCATCCTCTTGAGGACCGGGCTGATGGAATTCGCGATGCGTCTCGAAGAACCCAATGTCCAGGAAAAACGGCTGCTTGGGCGATAGCTTGAGGAAGCGCACTGCCGCTGGCGCAACTTCTGCAACATGCACTCCCTCGGTCTCGACAATATCGTCGTATCCGATTACCGCGGGATTCTGGGCGATGTGCTGCACGCCGATGAGGGTGGAGCGATATCCATGGGGCCGCAGTGTGTGCAAGATGTGCTGCTTGTAGTCATTCAGAGAAAACCCTCGATGCGCAAGTCCGAGCATTCCGTTGTTGTGGGGACAATGCCCGGTGAGAAGGCTGGCGCGGCTGGGAGAGCAAGTGGGCGCGGCGCTGAATGCATGCCGGAACAGTATCCCTTGGCCGGCAAGTTTCTGCAAGTTCGGCGTAGGGACATCGAATCCATAGGGCTGAATGTACCTGCCGGTATCGTGCGAATGGATGTAGAGAATATTGGGCTGGGTAGTTGCATCCGCCGACTGGCCGCGGTTCGCAATCAGAGCGGTTCCCGCCATCCCCTTGATCCAATCGCGCCGGGAATTGTCCAATATGTCTCATCCTAACATCAGAACTCCAATCGTGCCTGAAATGCGATCATCCGTGGCGAGCTGTCGCCGCCCAATCCGACCCCCTGCAATCCCGTCGGTGGCGAAGTCGGGTAGCTAAGCGCTCCGAATCCAGTTTGAGTGGAAGGTTTGCCAGGAATTCCCGCGTATCCCAGATTGGGAAGCCCGAAATTCGGATGATTGAAAATGTTGAAGAACTGGCAGTCGATGCGTAGCTTGACACGTTCCGTCAACGGAAACCACTTGGTCACATAGAAGTCGCTCCACAAGAAATGTGGGCCACGGAGCGCGTTCCGGCCGAGATCGCCGAATTGGCAATTAGATGGACTGACGCCGCCAGCACATGCGCCGGTGCTTGGATCGACGGCCGAAACAAACGCGTTCGGATTGAGCCACTGGATAGTTCCAGGTTGCGTCACACCCGGGATTGGGCTGTGTTCATATAGCGGTATGCCGGGAACCACGCTGGCGTACTGCGGTCCACTGCCCTGGACGATGCCATATCCATTGGCGGAATAGGGCGTGCTGAGAACTGAAAATGGCAAGCCGCTATGCCAAAACACGGTACCTGACAGCTGCCATCCGTTCAGTGCTCGAGCCAGCGTCGGATTGGCGAATCTCATCGGCAACTGATAAACATATTGCGCCGTGAAGTTGTCTCGTACGTCGTAATCGCACGGGCCATATTGCCGGCCAAGCTCGCCCGGCAGCGGCGAAAGGATCGCGCCCGCCGCGAATGGGAGGAATCCGCCGTTTGAGACCGTGTCCATACAACGGCTCCAGGTGTAGTTGGCCTGAACTAGCAATCCGTGACCGAGCCGCTTATCGGCCGTTAACTGGAGACCGTTATAGTGGCTGTTGGCGCCGGTATTCAACTGCGTTACCGCGCCAAAGCGGGGATCGAGGGGCAGGCCGTAAGGGAATGGCGCAAAACAGCCCTGGCAGACCGTTTGATAACCGTTCACCTGCGTTTGGTAAGGCTGGTTGACTGCGCGCGTTCCGACATACTGGGCTCGAAGATTAATGGAATTTCCGACCTGGTGTTCCAAGGCAAAGCTCCACTGCATGAAGTAAGGCGCATGCAGTTTGCCATCCGGAACGGCGGTGATGGAAATCGGCGGAAGGCACGAGTTCGGATTCGACATGGGCGAGGCGCAGGAAAGCTCGCCTTTAGCGAAGCCGGAAACGAATTGCTGGTTAGATAAAGCCGTTTCGTCGATGGCGCTGTTCCGAACCCCTGGAGCGATTGCTGTTCCACCAACCCTTCCGAGCAATCCTCCCTGGAATGTATTCGAATAGGGAGGATTGACGCCCACTAGATCGACAACGCTGCCCGGCAAGATATCGCTGAATAGGCCAAACCCACTGCGCAGCACGGTGTGTGGCGCAAACTGCCATGCGATCGCGGTCCGCGGTTGAAGGATAGCCTGGGGCGTCGCAGCAAACACGTTCGTGAGGTGCGTCTGAATCACCACATTGAGAAGCTGGTTCACATCGTGGGAAATGGCACTGAATGAGCCTGAGAGGCGCGCCACGGCGGCATGCGGATTCAGGGGATTGGAATTGTACGTATCGCGGACGCCGAAGGTCCAAGTTAGAGTCCGTGTCACTTTCCAGGTGTCCTGTGCATAGAAGTCCAGGTTTAGGAAGTTGTAGGGCTGAGAATTGGCCAGCGGGAAGGTTTCCGAAGCCGTAGACGCGACACCGTAGATGTATTGCGGCAGCGTTCTGTAGGTGACCAGCGGGACGACGCCCGCTCCGAAATCGTAATCATTCAGGCGGAAGAGACGGCTGTTGGTTCCGAACCGGAATTCGTGAGAGCCGACGGTCCAAGCGAGATTATCATTGATGAAGAAGCGAGCTGCACGCCGGCCCTGCACCCAGGTATTATCCAGGCCTCCGAGCGTCGTAAACGGTGCATTGGCGCCGCTGCCTTGGAGGACGATTGGAAATGTTGCTAGTGTCTTCCCGAAATCGGCTGGACCGAACAGACTTTCATACCATGAGAACGCGGGATTGAAGTAATTTACCAGGCGCCCGGAGAAAACGTGCGTGTAGCCCGACGCAAACGAATAAAGCGGCTGCCGAGAGAAAGCGTTGAACAGCGGATTAATCGGATCGGTGTAAGCAGCCTGAAGACCGGTGTCGGACTGAAAGCGAAACCAAGCGATGTTCTTCGAGTCAATGTTGTAGTCGACGCGAGCGGTTTGTACCTGCTCGCGATCGTCGCTGGAATGCGAAATGCTCTGGCGGTTCGCGCAACCGTTCCCGTTCAAAGGACTGCCCGGATTGCTAGCCGCGACTGCTCCGTCGCTGGTGAAAGGACAGCCCAGCACAGCCAGCGGAGTCCCAGCCGTGTTGCCGTAAAGCGAGAAGAGCTGGCGATAGAACGGCGCCAGTTGGGGCGCGGCCGGATACGTCGATCCGCTGACCGAATCCACGCCGCCCTTCGGCAATTGCTGAAGCACATAATCCTGAAATGCCGGCGTGGGCACGGTCGTGGCGGTGACGATCGGGAGCGCAATCCGAACCCATTCGGAATCGAAGAAGAAGAACAGCTTATCGTGAATAATCGGGCCCCCCAGACTTCCCCCGAAGTGATTTACCGTGGAGCGCGGCTGATGGTTTCCTGGCGTGGCGTTGGTGAAGAAATCCGCCGCGTTGAGCCGTGATCCGTTCCACAACTCGTATAGATTTCCGTGAAACTGATTCGTGCCCGATTTTGTGACATAGTTGATCTGAGAAGCGCCGTACCTGCCTAGATCGACCGCGTACGAAACGGTATTGACGGTTACTTCCGCGATCGAATTCAGTCCCAGTACTAGGTTGGTCGAAAGGCCGCTATTAAGGTTGGTCAGCGGATCGTTAGTTTCAAGGCCATCGACGATGTAGCCGTTCGCAAGAGATGGCAAGCCATTGAACTGCACGTTGCCATAGCCATTCGTGCCGCCGACGAAATCGTTGCCGCTCCCGGCCGTGTTGATGAGAGCGCCAGGGGCGAACTGGAGCGGATAGGTCATATCGCCACCGGGATTGGGAAGATCTTGAAGGGCCCGGGTCGTCAGAGTAGTCGAAGTATTGGAGTTCTCCGGATTTATCAGCAGCGCCTGCTCTTGAACGAGAACAGTTGCACTGGCGGCCGCAATCTTGAGCTTGAAATCCACCGTTTGCCTTTGCCCCAGCCCGGCAGACACCGAGTTGTTGTGTTGTGTCTCAAAAAGGTCTGCCTCGGCACTTACCGAGTACACTCCCGGCTTGAGTTGCGGAAAACTAAACCGTCCGGAGTCGTCTGTCTTCACGGATCGTTTGAGGCCATTCTCCATATTGGCGACGGTCACGGTGGCGCCCGGGATCGCCCCGCCAGCCGGATCGGTGACCAATCCTACAATTGCGCTAGTCGTTTCGCCCTGAGCCATCGCCAGCAATGCAATGAGCTGCATCGAAAGCCAGACTTTAGGCATGCCTAAATTATACAATGTAGACGTGCCACCCGGCCCCTATAACACCGAATCGGTCGACGACTATCTAAAAGCCATGCTGGAGCTGGGCGGCCCTAACCAGGAACGGGTGACCAGCAACGCCCTTGCTCAGCATCTCGGTATCCGTGCGGCTTCCGTTACAGGAATGCTGCAAAAGCTGGCTGCACAGAAGCCACCGTTCGTGAAATACGAGAAGCACCACGGCGCGCGTTTGACCGCGGTGGGAAAGATGCGCGCTCTCGAGGTTCTTCGGCACCACCGTTTGCTGGAACGTTTCCTCCACGATTTCCTGGACTATTCGTGGGACGAGGTTCACGATGAAGCGGAACGGCTGGAGCACTTCATCTCCGAGCGGCTCGAAGACCGGATCGCCGCGAAACTGGGGGATCCGGAAACTGATCCACACGGGCATCTGATCCCGGAGCGAAGCGGCGCGCTTCCGGCTCGGGAAGAGGTGCTGTTGTCAAGATGGGCGTGTGGCGTCCCAGCCGTGATAAGCAGCGTGTCGGACCGTGACCCCGCTGCTTTGCGTGAGATGACACGGCTCGGGTTGAAACCCGGCGTGGCAATCACAGTGGAAACCGGAACGCGCAACGCTTCTCTGCGAGTGCGAATTGGCGATTGCACGGCCTCGCTGCGCCTGAGGCAAACTCTTGCCTCGGGAATCTCCGTAATTGCCGGTCCAAATCACCGGGTGCACCCGGAGCGCGGGTCCTCGACAGATTAACCCAGCCGCACGCGGCTCGTGGCCGCGAACTAGAACGTCATCTTCAGCGCCAACTGCAACACGCGCGGAGTAAAACCGATGTTGGTGGAGGTGATCTGGCCGAATGCTCCCGCGCTGGTCGGAACGCCCGCCGGGTTGGCCTTTACTGTCCAAGCGGCAATGGCGGAGTTTGGAAGCGAGAAGTTTGTTGTGTTGGTGAGGTTGTAAGCCTCGGCTCGGAAGGACAACCTGTACTTTTCCGTGAACATGAAGTCCTTGAAGACCGAGAAGTCCAGGCCTCTCCATTGCGGGCCGTAACACTGATCACGCCCTTCATTACCCGGATTGCCGATGGCCTGCTGCTGGAACGCATTGTAATTGATCCAGCCGTGAATCGATGGGTTCGATGCCTGGCAGGACTGGCCGGAGATCTGGTTCGGACGGTCCACCGTGATATTCGGAAGATTGATCAGATTTTGTCCGTCGGTGACCGTATAAGGCTCGCCGGACTGCCAGAAGGCGATCGCATTCAACTGCCATCCACCGATGGCCGTCTTGGTAAGGCCCGAGGCGGACTTACCGAACGGGAGTTCGTAATTCACGCGCATGGTGAACTTGTTTTTGAAGCCGATACTGGAGTTGCCCCAATCGTAACCGCGGTTATTGCTCACTAGTGGACCGTCCCAGTGATTCGCTTAGTGACAATCCGTCTTTTCACATCGGTATAGGTCCAGCGGATCGGGCGGGCATGCTTGGCATAGGCTCGGATGTATCTCATTAGCTTGCGCCGGAGATC
>Ga0185299_10001906_pt1 | contig 35608 bp, 31 predicted proteins | sample PaiPotPPA55metaG_FD_128002 | JGI IMG/M metagenome (GOLD analysis project Ga0185299, IMG submission 128002) | Iron sulfur acid spring bacterial and archeal communities from Banff, Canada, to study Microbial Dark Matter (Phase II) - Paint Pots PPA... ...
CGACGGACACAAGCTCTTCCCAGCTCTCCTTCCCGCATAAAAAAGAGAAAACGCCCCTCCCACACCCCTAAAGAGAAAAAAACCTAAGGACGGAAAATACCTTGCACTTCAAGAGAGAATCTTTGGGCTGGCTGTCGTGCTACTCTGCGGATTTTGCGCACGTCCTCAAGGTGGGGTATCCCCCTCGAACGTCTATGATTGTGGGCAGCCGATACTCTCACCCAAACCAGTCGGAGCCTTTGCAGTGTTCAGACCCACTAGAGCCCTTCTGATCCTCTCGTTTGCGATCATTGCGATTCCGACCGTCGCATCTGCTCAAGCGACCGTGTCGTCCACATCGCGGCCCCCCGGCCCTGAAGCGCTCCCGACCACACCTGCCAATGCGGATCCCTCGTTCGACGTCGCCACTATCAAATTAAGCGATACCTCTGCCTCGCACGGCACGGGTATTCGGAGCAACGGACGCTACGTCGCTGCCTATAATTTTTCCGTCGGCGAGCTCATCGCCTATTCCTACGGCCTTCACGCGAAGCAGATCGTCGCCGGGGAGTCATCTCTCCTTGGCACGCATTTCGATATCGATGGTGTGCCTGACTTCGTAGGCCATCCCAACCTCACGCAGTCCCGGCTGATGTTTCAAAAACTGCTCGCCTCTCGTTTCAAGCTCGCGTTTCACTACGAATCCCGCGAACTTTCGGCATATGCAATTCAAATCGCCAAAGGTGGACCCAAGCTTGCGCTGACCACGCGCAAGCCCAGCGATAGCACAGGCTTTTCTTACAACTGTCAGGTTATTCTCACTGTCCGGAACGCTTCCGTTGCCGATGTCGCCGGAGGGATGCAGGAGGCCTTTATGGACAAGCCCGTCGTCGATCAAACCGGCCTGCATGATCGATACGACTTCGACCTTAAATGGACGCCCGATGAATCACAGAGCTACTGTCCCGTTGATCCGGTGCATTCCCGTGACGATCCCAACGCTCCTCCCGGCCTTTACACCGCGATCCAAGAGCAAATTGGGCTGAAGCTCGTTACCACAAAAGCTCCGGTTCAAGTGATGGTCATCGATCATCTCGAAACACCGTCTGAGAACTAGAATCGACTGGGAGTGTGGGTGGCCACCAGGAAGTTGGGCGAGTCCGGGCTACTCCCATTTCAGTTAGCGCACAATCGCCAATGCAGGCTCGTCTCGATAGGAGGTGCCCGCTAAGAGCCACGCTGCAAGCCTTTAAAAAAGCCCGCGCTGCCAGGGAGTAGCAGCGCGGGAGGGTTACGGCTCTTCCAGCTCTTATGGCTTGGCGACTGGTGTAGCCCAGCTCTTGTGGCCTGGCGACGGGCTCTTGTGGCTTGACGGCTGGTATGAGATTTTGGGGGGCTTCGATGGACACCTGTTTCCAAACCAACGATTCCCGCGACGGGTGTTGGTGCTGGAGTGGGTGCCCAGACGTTGCCCGAAAGATCGACAGCGATGCCCAACCCGCGTTGCCAGGATCGGCGGCGCAGGTTAGGTTTGAGCCGCCCGGCCTTTAAGGGCTGGACGGCGGTTTCGTGGGGAGCGCGTACCCTGACGCTTGAGCGTCAGGGTACGGAGCGACGTAGTTACGGGCGTGTACCAGCGTTGCTGCTTCCGTCCGTCGTTGGGGTAAGGGGCAGACCGGCAACTATCGGGGTAACGACCGGGGCAGCAACGCCGATCAGCTCGGTCACTATGCCAGCTGTGTTATGACTTAGCCAGAGATTGCCTGAGCCGTCGATCGCGGTTCCCTCCGGCGCGGTCGGGCCGCCGCCAGTAATGCCGCTGGCCCCGGAGAGGACTGTTCCGGTGCTGGAAAGCTCGGTCTCCACGTTATTTCCGGAATTACTTATCCAGGCGCTGCCAGCGCCGTCGATCGCGATTCCGACTGGTTCGTTCAAATCGCCACCGACGAGGCCGGTGACTACCCCGGCGTTGGAGATCTTGGTCACAGAGGTGCCTGTGGCATTCACCGCCCAGGCGCTGCCCGCGCTGTCGATCACGATAGCGTATGGCCCACTCAGGCCACCGCCGGTGTAGCCAGTGGTTCCGGAGAGGACTGCCCCGGTGCTGGAGAGCTTGGTCACCGAGTTACCGGCCTGATTCGCTACCCAAGCGTTGCCAGCGCCGTCCATCGTGAGGATATTGGGTCCGTTCAGGGCGCCGCCGGTGTAGCCGGTGGTTCCGGAGAGAATTGTCCCGGTGCTAGAAAATTTGGTCACGGAGTTACCTCCGAAATTCGCTACCCAGGCGTTGCCAGTGCCGTCGATCACGACCCCACCTGGCTTGTTCAGGCCGCCGCCGGTGAAGCCGGTGGTTCCGGAGAGGAGTGTCCCGGTGCTGGAGAGCTTGGTCACGGAGTTGCCTGCGTTATTAGCCACCCAGGCGTCGCCCGAGCCGTCGATCGCAATCCAACCTGGCCCGCTCAGGCCGCCGCCAGTGTAGCCGGTGGTTCCGGAGAGGAATACACCAGCGGGGGAGATCTCGGTCACGGAGTTACCTGTGGGGTTAGGGATCCAGGCGTTGCCCGAGCCGTCGATCGCGATCGCAAAGGTAAAGGTCAGGCCGCCGCCGGTGAAGTTGATACCGAAGGTCAAGTCGGTGGCGCTGGAGATGGTGGGGGTGAAGGGCGGCACAGCCTGTACGGTGTTCAGGAGTGCCGTAACATTTTGGGTGGGATTTTGGGCGATGTTGATGGCCGCCGATGCAGTATCGGTGGCTGCGGTACCGGCACTGTTCTTGGTATCGCCGAAGAGCGTGGTGCATCCAGAAGAACTCGCACCGGTGGAGTTGACACAGACGGCCAGGATGTCCGCGATGGTATTGATCCTGGTCGAGGGAACTGAGGCATTGCTGTTGAGGGGCAAAGTTGCATTGGGGAGCCCGCTGGCCTGGTTCACCAGATTCAACGCGGTGTTGAAGGCATTGGACAAGCCGGTCGCGGAGAGCGAGTGACCCGCTACCGCGGTGGGCGCTCCGATGTGGGTGGCGTCGGTGGCAAAGCCCGCCAGCGCATAGGCTGCAGCAACCGTGCTTTCCTCATTCATGGTCACGAAGGTGACGCCGGGGAAGGCGCCGCTGGGAGTAGCGCTGGCGCAGTTGCCCAGCACGGCCAACAATCCCGCTCCCGCGTTATTGCCGGTGGTGGTACCAAAGCCGTTGAGCTGCGGGTCGCCGCCCGTCGAATAGAGGTAGATCTGTGTTCCTGGGGTGCAGGCAAAGGCGCCATCGATATTGAAGTTGCCGGCCGCATCCGTGGTGACGTAGAAGTTGGTTCCATCACTGGTGGTGACTCCCGACAAGCTGGTCAGCAGCGAGGTCGAGGCGTTGGTGGTGGATGCAGCGATACCGTTGCCGCCATAGCCGGCTGTGCTGGCCGCATACATATAGACGTGCGCGCCATTGAGCGACTGCTGGCCACCGTGAACGATGCCCTGGATGTGCATGGCCGTATCTGTAGCTGTATTGGAGACGTTCCCGTAGTTCGCTGAACATCCGCTCAGGACAAGGACACTAGCTAGGCCCGTAAGGCTGGCGACGAGAGAGAGAGATCTATAGTTTGTCTTCACAGAATTTTCCTTCCAGCCGAAACCATTAAGTCCCGGCCGATACAGCATGTTGTTCGCTAGCGGATTGTGATTGCGGCGCTTCGGATTCAGCGATCTAAGCGATCTAAGGGAAAGGACTCTGTATTCAAGTTCAAAGGGACTAACGTTTAAGGAACTCACGCGTCTTAGTTGGAATCTGTTTCCTCTCGAACATAAGCAGGGACTGACTACACGGTCAATGAAATCGATTCCAGTCGAAACCGGCCGTGGCTCAGCCCATGCGTGTTGGGGAAGAATGTCACCGCTTTCATCGGCCACTTTGACTAAGTTATGTTCGACCAGGAAAGAGAATGTGCAGGAGAAGTGATGGGGAACTGGAAAGAGATTGTCCCCTTATAAAGCAACCAGATACCAGATCTTTGCATAGGGATGAAGTAGCAAGTTATCGCTTACTTGGTGGACTTTGATCCCGGTGAGATGCGCCCGGATTCGTCGTGCTCTGGATGGGGTCCTTCGTGACCCTCGACATGTTGCGTACACGCAATAGAACTGGATGTGTTGCTTATACGAAACAAACCTGAATAGAGGTTTTCATTGATGTGCGGACCTCGGGAGCCAACCTTGAGGAGCACTTTTCCGCTACCTCATGACCGAGTTGGGCATGCTATAAAGAATGGTATCCATGCGCCGATCGCTCTTGCGAGGCGTATGAACTTCGCATTCCCTGCGTAGCTGTCTGATCGAGCCGGCTATGCTAAAAAACTCCATTGAGTAGACAATTTATTTCTTGAAGCGCAGAGAAAGTGCATCACGTCTAACCACTATGTTGGGTGCGAGACGTGGTGTTAACGCCAAATTGACGGCAGGTTGAGACCTGGTTCCGGGTACTGAAATGCCATGTTTGGTTGAATGCTGGATCAACTTCTACAAAGATTTCACGAGGCCAGCTGTTGGACAGTATCGGGACTCAGCTTCGGACAGCTCGGAATCGATGGGGCCTCTCACTGCGAGAGGTAGCAGAGCGCAGTGGAATTCTCGCCGAGGAACGGGGCAATCCCGCCTATCGAATCTCCGCCAGTTGGCTTGATCGCGTGGAACGAGAGAATCGCGAGCTGTCTGCAACGAAGCTAGTCGTTCTGGCGTACATATTAGACTTAACCACGAATCAAATGTTGTCGTTCTTTCCGGGGGGCAATGGCCCTCCAGCCCAACTTGAACATATCTCAGGCCCGGATTCCATTCATCCTCCTCAACAAGACACCCTGGGACAGCTCGCAGAGCTTTGGGTGCCGGATAAACTCATCACCGACCGGCCGCCTGAGAAGACGATGCTTCTTCCTCCAGATCAGACTTTGATGCCAGCTCACTATCGACGCGGCGTCGTTGGCCGTCGCGATCGCACGATGGAACCGATGATTCTGCCTGGCGCTATTGTCCTTATCGATACGCAGAGACGCGCGATAGCCGCCAGGAAAGAATGGACGAACGAATACAACAGGCCTGTCTATTTCTTATTGGCAAGGGACGGCTATACCTATGGCTTCTGCGATCTTGATACGGAAGCCCAATGGTTGACGTTGGTGCCGCATGCGCTATCGTTCGAAGCGAACAAGCGATGGAGATACAGGAAAGATGTAGAGGTCATTGGCACAGTTTCGGGAGTCTTCTCGAACCGCGCCTTGTAGGGGAGTGAGTGCGGATCAAGGTGAGCGGGATGGGTCTTTGTTGAGCCTCCTACAGACGAATCGTGCTCACGTTTTCTAAGATACGCACTTCGATGACCCGCACTGATGACTTCGTATATCGAAGTAGCGCTGACGGGATTTGGCCTTCACCAGGGGCTTTCTTTCGGCTGCCAACAAACGGCCCGGGGCTGAAGCCCGATTCTTGCGTGGCCTTGTTCCGTAGCCTAAAGGCTACGGCTCCCTCCGCCCCGCGACGCTGAAGCGTCACGGTTTGTGCTTCGCACTATGGGGGCACTTGGCTCGCCAGCGCAGACGAGATATATCGCGCTTTCAGCGCTTGATTTGTTGTTTGGCCTTTACCTGGGGCTTGCGCCCCAGGCTGGGATATACGCCCCTTTGGGGCTGGCTGTCGTGCTGCTCTGCGGATTTTGCGCGTCCTCAATGTGGCGTGCTTACCGTTTTCGCTGGCGCGATGGGTGAGGTGTGCCGTTCGGCAGGTTGCTGAAGGGGATCTCGCGCACCTCGACCGGTGTCCGGCAGGCGACGACAGCCTTGCGGCCCCACGCCAGGGCCTCGTCCAGGTCAGCGACTTCCAGGATCCAAAACCCTCCCACGTGCTCCTTGGCTTCGAGATACGGTCCGTCCGTGATGAGCACCTGGCCATTGGGCTGCGCCCGTAGCGACTTCGCGTGGCTGGGTGCGCTGAGGCCGGCAGCGAAGAGCCTGGCGCCAGCAGCTTCCATCTCGTCGTTGAGCACGTTGACATCGTGTACCGTCGCTTCGACCACTGTAGTTGGGTCGAAGTTGGAGGGGTGTTGAATCGCAACCAAATAATGTGGCATACCTTCTCCTTTTATCCTGTAACGCTCTTCGGGTGGGTCGATCTGACCTGCCTTCACTATGTCGACGAATGGCAAGGCTCGAATTCTACAGAGGTGCCAAGATTTTTGTCTTAATCCATTGCCTGCTCTAGTTTTTTCGACAGCAACTCTTGTTCGCGAACGTTGTCTGTCAGCGCAAGGGCGCGTTGAAGCTCTTCACGCGCTTCGGCATATCGTCCCAGCTTCATAAGGAGATCTCCCCTGACGCTGGGTAGCAGATGATAGCTGGCCAGCGCGGGCTCAGCCACGAGAGCCTCCAGCGCATGGAGTCCGGCGGCCGGTCCGTGGGCCATGCCGACGGCGACGGCGCGGTTGAGTTCCACGATCGGAGAGGGGATGGCCTGAAGCAGGGAGTCATAGAGAAGCACGATCTGCTCCCAGTCGGTCTCGGCTGCGGTGTTGGCTCGTGCGTGACATGCAGCAATCGCGGCCTGCAATGTGTAACTGTTTGCACCGCCACCCAGCTTTTGCGCGCGATCCAGCGCAGCCAGGCCACGCTGAATCCGATCGTAGTCCCACAAAGAACGGTCCTGGTCCGGCAAGAGAACGGCTTCTCCGTTTGGTCCGCGGCGCGCGGCGGCACGCGATGCCTGCAACTCCATCAACGCCAGCAGACCATAAACCTCAGCCTCCTCAGGAAGAAGCTTTGCCAGCCTGCGGCCGAGGCGGACTGCTTCCAGGCACAGTGTTGCCCGCATCCACTCCTCTCCAGAGGTTGCAGTGTATCCCTCGTTGAAGATCAGGTAGACCACGGACAGTACGGATTCAACCCGCTTTCTCAGATCGTCGCCGCGTGGAGTCTCAAAGGGGACGTGGGCTTCCGAGAGGGTCTTCTTGGCGCGGAAGATGCGCTGGCCTAATGTCTTCTCCGGCACCAGGAAAGACCGGGCAATCTCGGTCGTGGTGAGACCGCAGGCCACGCGCAGCGTGAGCGCAACGCGGCCCTCGACGGCCAGCACCGGATGGCACGCGGTGAAGATGAGCCGCAGAACATCATCGTCAATGACTTGGTCCAGAGCTTGATCCATGGCTTCACCCAGCTGTTGCTGCTGAAACTCCAGTTCTCGGGTAATCTCTCCGTGCTTTAGTTCCTGCATGCGAGCACGGCGGAATGAATCTATGGCGCGCCGTTTGGCCGCTGTCATCAGCCACGCGCCGGGGTTTTCGGGGATGCCTTCTTCGGGCCAGAGTTCGAGCGCCGTAACCAGCGCGTCCTGAGCCAGTTCTTCTGCGATGCCGATATCGTGGGTGACTCGAGCAATGGCGGCGATGATCCGTGTGGACTCGACCTTCCACACGGCCTCAATCGCGCTAGACACATCATTCATGCCTGCTAGCTTACGACGTTCGGGTATTCACTGACGATGCAGCGTATTCGAACTATGCGGTCTTCAACGGGCCGACGACCTTGTAATGATTGAAGATGATGCCGGTCGGCGTTGTGTTCGTGCTGATGAGCTCGAAGGAGCGTGCCGGGGTTCCCTCCGCAAAGAAGCGCTTCCCCGTGCCCAACAGGACCGGATAGACGACCAGCAGGACTTCCTCCGCAAGCCCATGTTCGAGCAGCGTCGAGGTCAGCGTGGAGCTACCCGAGAGGATAAGGTTCGGGCCGTCTTGCGACTTGATCCGGCGAATGCCCTCGACGAGGTCCGGCCCAACGCTCTCGAACGGGCCCCATTCAAGACTTTCCGGACGGTGGGTCGCGATATATTTTTTTGCCGCATTGAGGCGGTCCGCGATCGGAGTGCTCGGCGCCTTTGGCCAGTAGTCTGACCAGAGATCGTAGGTGCGACGGCCAAGCAGCAGATCGAAGCTCTCGCCATGTGCCGCGAGGATTGCATCTCTGCCAACGGGGGTCCGATAGGGTGCGGTCCAGTCGCCGTAGGGAAAATCGTCATCGTGGCGGACGGTCTGCATCACACCGTCCAGCGAGATGTGTTCGATGATTTTGAGCGTTCTCATGGGAGTCTCCTTGTTCTGGGGTTGGAGTTTCTATTCGGTTGGCATTGCGAGGAACTCGCGCACTTCGACCGATGCGCGGCAGGCGGCGACGGCTTTGCGTCCCCATGCCAGGGCCTCATCCATGTTGGCGGCGTCGAGTATCCAAAAGCCGCCGATATGTTCCTTGGCTTCGAGGTAGGGGCCGTCGGTGAGGAGCACCTCTCCGCCGGGCTGCTTACGCAGTGATTTCGCGAGGGGCGCCGATTGCAGGCCGCCGGCGAAGAACCTGGCGCCGGCAGCCTCCATCTCTTCGTTGAGCACATGGATATCGCGCATCATCTCTTTGGTCTCAAGGGACGCGTCATAGTTGTCGGGGTGGTGAATAGCAACCAGATATTGCGGCATGTTTTTCTCCTGATAGTCCTTCGGTCGGGGTTCTTTCCCGGCCTTCACTATAACGACGAATGGCCAGACCAGGTTTCTACAAGACGTCCCAAAAAATAGTTCTTATGTTTAGCCGGACACACCAAGGGCCACCCCTGGGGCGGCCCATCTGTGCTAACTACGGTATGTTGATCTGGTTGGTTTAGTTATTGTTGTGCCAGTCTGCATTGGTGCGGTCGCGCAGGGCGATGAGCGAAGGAACGAGAACGGTAAGAGTAAAAAAGGCAACTTCAGTCGCGAAATACATGGTGAGTCTCCTTATTCGGTGAATGGTTGGGGGCGGTGTTTCGTTTGCGATTACAGCGAGCGCCAGTTGGCATTGCTGCTTGCACGAAGTCCGATGAAGGACGGAACGAATACGGTGAGGGCGAGGACGGTTGTCGTGATAGCGAAGTACATGGGTAGATCTCCTTTGTCGCGCACGGGGGCAGCGACCGCTTGTATAAAAGCATTTAACTTTTTGGTGATGGGTTAGTTAGCTTGATCGCCTGGCGTAGTTTTCGGGATGGTGGATTGGAACTATATATTGCGGCATGTCGTCTCCTGAAGTAGTCCTTCAGTCGGGGTTCTTTTCCCGGCCTTCACTATAACGACGAGCGGCCGGACCGGAATTCTACAAGGCATCAGAAAAATTTTATTTTCGGGATTTTTTAATTCTGGCCGTGGCTTCACGCAGTTCGTGGGATCACTTGGCAGGCTTTTCTCTGTTTGCAAGGAGAAGATGCTCCTCGCCTGCCTCCAGCCCTTTCGAACGTTCCGCCATCACATTATGGCTTGCATGATGCTGCCCGCAATCAGCCCCTGAATAGGGACCGATGAAGCTTCGAAATCAGCCGATGCTGAACTGCGCGTTTCTTCTCTGAATAGCCTCTTCTGATCTTGGAACAAACATCTCCAACCCAAAGTTGATAGCCTGCGCCTGAACGTCCTCGACGAAGGTACGCAGGCTGTTGTTGTACTCCTGAAACGCCGTCTCAAAACTTCCAGGATACTTCTGGAACGCGTCGGCCAGGGCGGTTGCTCCGACAATCGCCAGCGATCCTCCCATCCCTGCCGCGGGCGAAGCGCAATAACCAGCATCGCCTACCAGGGCCACTCGTCCTTTGGTCCAGGATGGCATCCTGATCTGACACATCTTGTCGAAGTAGAAATCCTTGCAGCGGTTCAATTCCTCTAAGAGTTCGGGTGTCCTCCAGCCTTCGCCGCTGAATTGCTGAAGGATGATGCCTCTCTGTTCCTCCTGATCGCGATACCTGTAGGAGATTTCCTTTTCAGAGTAGAAACAGAAGATGATATCCGTCTTGTTGTTGTAGGCGTTCACCATCACAACCTTGCCCGGGACGTTGTACATCTGCGACGTGTTTTCTTCGATTAGAAGTCTGTCGACGATCGTGATGGAAAAATAGTTCTGGAGAAAATAGGAATAGGCGGATTCTTCGCCGAAGCAGATCCTTCGCACGCTAGAGTGATTGCCATCACAGCCAAACAAAAGAGAGAAGGGCCGTTGTTTTCCGCTCTTGAACGTAACGGCAACCTCGTCTGCGGATTCATCGACACGCTCGATACTGTCCTCGAAGATGAACTCGACATCATTTTTGACCTCCTCAAACAGCATGTGGAGAAGGGTGTCTCTTTCAATTTCATATTCTCGATTTGAATCCTGCGCGTTGCCGGCTTGAGCTGGCATCGTTTTTATCCTCACTCCGTCGGCATTCAGGAACTCTACCGGTCTTGCTTTCAAGCAACTGGACTGAATTCGCTCGAGCAGACCCATACGCTTTACGATGGCCACGGTACCTTCGCGGATGTCGACGGGCGTCCCACCCGTTTTCAGGCCTTTTCCGATCTCGACGACCGTCACCGTGTACCCAAGCCGATTCATCCAGAAGGCCGTAGTGAGTCCGGCAAAACTTGCTCCTGAGACGAGGACATTCAAAGGTTGACGTTTGATTTCTGCGGCGATGGCGGCCTGTTGTGTGGTGAGGGTCATAGTGGTGCCTCCTTTATTAGACTCAGTCTATTTATATACCCTGTACAATGAATGCAGTCGAACAATGTTGACAACGCCCCCAGATCGCCGGACTCGGAAGCGCCTCGCTACGCGGCAGAGGATTTCGGATGCTGCCACACGCCTTTTCGTCGAACGCGGCTTCGATGAGGTGACTGTGGACGAGATCGCCGAAGCCGCAGACGTCGCACGGATGACGGTCTTCAATCACTTCTCCCGCAAGGAAGACATGTTCTTCGACCTTGACGAAGAAGGCCGCGAAGACTTGCTGGCCGCTTTGCAGAATAGAGACGCGGGAACCTCTCCCATCGAAGCCTTACGCGTGTTCGCCCATCGGGCCGTAGCCGAACAGCGCCCGTACCTCCGTTTCTTCGAAGAGGGCAGCGAACGATTCATGGAGACGATCCGAGCCAGCGAAGCGCTCAAGGCTCGCGCCAGGGCGATACGTGACGAACTCACGGATATGCTGCACCTCGCGTTAGTGCAAGCTGCAGATCGGCATCAGCCCGATGCTGCTGCCAAACTGGCGGCGTCACTGCTCGTCGCGACCTGGGAGGTCGCCTTCCTCGAAGCGCATCGGATTTTCCAGCAGAGCCGGGATATCGAAAGAGCGAATACGGCCTTTCTCGAGATCGTTGATCAGGGGATACGGGGTCTGAAAGCTGCCGTGGAAGGCTCCCCCTATGCATGAGGGCATGTGACTGCCCGGAAGGCGCTTCGCGGTAGGAATTCGCAAGAAGATCGTGGGAGCCTATGCGCTAAGGCGTAGAACAAGAACTGAGCCTTCGTGATCCGTAGTAAGACGTCGCCTTGTCGTCAGTAAACCGACAAACCGAAGGGACTGTAACGTTGCTGAGTTTCGTAACGGCCGCGCTCTCCCTGCTCCACAGCCTTTGGCTCGTAGCCATTTGTTGTGGAAGGCCCTCACGACGGGCTTTCTTTCCGCTGCAAACAAACGGCCCGGGGCTCAAGCCCTATTCCTGGCTGGCCTAATTCCGTAGTCTCCACCCCGGCCCTAAAGGCTACGGCTCCCTCCGCCCCGCGACGCTGACGCGTCACGGTTTGCGCTTCGCGCTGCTGGAATTGGACGAGGTTATTCGGCGTCAACGCTAATCCAACAGACGTGGCCGCTTGCCATCCGAGAGCCTTTTCCCTATTACGGTGAACCGGATGGGTTCTACGCGTGCCGTTTCTATTGAGAAAAACGGCGTATAGAGTTTTGCTTTCGGTCTACACCCAATGAGGAAAATGCTTTCGTCGTCCAGCAGGCACGGATACTACAGTTTGGATAAGCACTCGTTCGCTTTTCACCAGTGGCGGCGCATCAGTTTGCAGTAGGTGGCTCGGCTGCGTCTACCACCAGCACCTGCACCGGTCCGTGGGTTGGCTTCAACTCCAGCCCGAGAGTTTCTTTCACTGCCGTAAAGATCGACGGCGCTGTTTCCCCGTCCTGCACTTCCTGTCCGTTCAATGTCTGCCCTTCGATCGACCACTTGAGCTGGATGTCGTACGTTCCGGTCAACCCAGTTTTGTTAACAACTGGTTTCTCCAGCCGTGCGGCCAGCGCTTTCGCCAGATCGTCAGTAGTGATGCGCGTCGCGTCCAGCGAATTCATGTTCAGACCGCTAGACTCTTGCTTCGCTGTGCTCTCCTTCAGCTTGCTACCGTTCCTGGCTACGATCAGCTCATACTCCGGCTTGTCGCGGGTTACCCAGTGCGTCTTCAAACCAAAACGCTGTTGCAGCACTGCTGCCAGCATCGCTCGCCGCTGCTCTATCGTCAGCGCGTTGATCTGCTCTGGCGTTGCGTCCAGAATCTTTCCCTGTACGTCGAAGTGCTGGCTCTTGGCCCAGGCCGGGACGCCCTCAACCATATAGTCGTGCAGATCAAACGCTGCCAACACCATCCCGCTCAAGCTGACGTTTTCCAGCTTGAACATGTCGCCCTCAGTGTAGCCAAGCCATGCGATGTGCCCTTGACTTTTGTTCTCCTTCACCGTCACCACGTCATACTTCAACGGTGCAGCTTCAGGCGTGGCGCTCTGCTGCGCTACCGCACACACTTGCGCCAACAAAACACAAGCCAGCGCGCATCTCCACAGACTAAAACTCCTGCTCATCCGCATCACCTCGTCAGTTCTTCGATGCAGCAACAGAGTACTGGGAAGCGGTGTTTGTGGCTACTGGGATTTCTGATTGTAGTCAGTGATCAAACCAGCCGATGGAGCATGGAATGTCGAGGTTACCTCGGCGTCGCGTTCCCCTTGACTCTCCATACACAGATTAGGTTCCCCGCAAAAATCTGGCCTTTCCCACTGTGAATACGCTCCTTCGTTGCAAAGTGTTGGATTCAATACGCCGTCTCTGTGATTTTTGGGTCAGGAGACGAAGCGGTCCATGCACAGGAATTGGGCATATGGGTTGGTATTGACCAGTGGGTTGGTTGCATCGCTGGCGCATGCGCAGCAGGGTTGCGGCAACGGCATTCGCGTGGATGGGACGGTTACCGATCCGACTGGGGCGGTGATTCCTGGAGCGCAGGTGCGTGCGACCAAAGGAGAGACAGCTACGACGGATACAGCAGGCCACTATGTGTTGCCGTGCATCTCCGCAGATGCCGTGACGCTCACTGTCCGAGCGGTCGGGTTTGCTCAAGGGACAACTCAAGCTCGTTCCCGACGCGGCGGGAACGCCCACGTCAATGTGCAACTCGCGGTGGAGGCGGTGGAAACCGATGTGCAGGTTGGCGCCGACGGTGACGGCACTCAAGGTGCCGGAACAACAGTCCTGGGCAGGAAAGAGGTCGAGCAGTTGCCAGACGATCCAGATGACTTATTGCGAGATCTGCAGATGCTGGCTTCCAGCAGCGGAGGGGATCCAGCCGCGACCACGATTGTCGTGGATGGGTTTCAGACCTCGAGCGCGCTGCCGCCCAAGAGTTCCATCACTTCGATTCGAATCAACCCCGATTTCTTCGCGCCCGAATATCAGACGCCGGCCTGGCATGGCGGCCGCGTCGAGGTCACGACGAAGCCCGGTGCGGATAAGTTCCATGGCGCATTATTTTTAACCGACAGCAACAGCCTCTTCAATGCGACCGATCCCTTCTCGACAACGTCTACGCCAGCCGGAAAGCAGCGGTATGGATTTGAGCTGACCGGCCCTCTCCTCCGTAAGAAGCTCGACTTTGCGCTCGCGCTGGAACACCGCGACATCGACGAGTTCAACATTGTCAATGCGACGATTCTGGATTCGAGTGGAAATGAGGAGCCGATGCACCAGGCCGTAGGAGCGCCGCAGAGACTGTGGATCGGATCTGCGCGAGGTGACTGGCAGGCCACTAAGAACGACATCGCAACTCTCTCCTGGTCGGCGAACGTCAACGACCAGGGCAATCAGGGTGTAGGCGGCCTGGTATTGCAGCAAGCGGGTTACTCGAGCGACGTGAGTGAGTATGACCTGCGATTGACCAATGCTCTGACGCTCAGCGCGAATACCTTGCACGAGACTCGAATCGGATATTCGTGGAAACGCACCCGGCAATCGCCGAATTCTTTGGTGCCGAATCTCCAAGTAGCCGGATATTTCACCGGAGGCGGTGCGACGAGCCAGAACCTGAATGACCGCGAACGAGACCTTGAAGTGGACGATGACGTTCTCGCCACGCGCGGAAAGCATGAGCTCAGCTTCGGATTTCAGTCCATCACGAGCTTTGTTCACGATTACGATCCGAACACGTTCAATGGCGTCTATGTGTTTGGGGGCGGAAGCGCTCCGGTTCTCGATGCCAGCAACAGGCCTACAGGTCAGACGACCACGATTGACGGAATGGAGCAATATCGTCGCGCGCTTCTGAATCTTCCGGGTGGATCACCAACTACCTATGAAGTAACCACGGGGAACCAGCTTGTCCCTCTTACGCAGACCCAGTTGAGCTGGTATGCGCAGGACACAATGAAAGTACTGCCGCGTTTGTCAGCCACCTTCGGCCTTCGCTATCAGCTCGAAGTCAACCCGGACAGTTTTCGTAACATCCGGCCGCGGCTCGGCCTCTTGTGGTCTCCGGATAAGAAGGGGAAATGGACTATCGGCGTGCGTACCGGCCTCTTTACAGGATGGGATACGCCCGCAAACGTGACGGAAGTCGATCGTCTGAATGGAAGCAGGCAACTGCAATATGCAGTCTATTCGCCCAGCTATACCAACCCGCTCGTTCCTGTCTCCGGCTCGATTCAGGTGACCACGCGCAATCGGTTCTCGCCGTCATTCAGTCAGATTCCCAATCTCCAGTTTGACGGACGGGTGGCCCATGAATTCCCGCATCACTGGGCGGCACAGCTGGAATATGGATTCGGAGCAGAGTGGGAGGGGCTGCGCATCATCAATGTCAATGCTCCGATGGTACAAAGTGAAGCCGGAGTCGCACCAGACCCGACCGCCGCGTTGCTTGCTCCTCGCCCACTGGCTCCGAATGAGAACATCATGCAGTATCAGAATTACGGGCACTACCGGGGAGCGATGTATATCGCCAACGTAAAGCAGAGCAGCTATAAGCGGTTCAACCTGGACGCTACTTACTGGTATCTGGACTTTATCGGAGATGAGGAAACGCCGCAATCGAGCTACAGCGAGCGAGGGGAAGCGAGCCGTCCCAACTGGATGCGCAGAGGCGGGATCTCGGTGACGGGTGTTCTGCAACTCCCCGGCAAGGTCGAATTCGACACCCTATTCTGGGCAGTGCCGGGATTGCCCTACGACATCACGACGGGCACCGATGCCAATGGGGATGGCAGCTTCAACGACCGGCCCTCCTATGCGTCTGCACCCGGCGCAGGGGTGTACAGCACACCGTATGGGCTCATGACCGTCAACACGGTGAATGGAAATGTTCCGAACAATTTAGGAACGATGCCGTGGGTGAGCTATCTCGATCCGAATATTCGGAGAGCTTTTGTTCTCAATCCCAAAGACAAAGATCATCCACTGACGCTTGCCTTCAATGCGCGCAGTACCAACGTTCTCAACCATAGGAATGTCAGTGCGGTAAACACGGTTCTTTCGTCAGGAACGGTAGGCCAGCCCAACGCCGCCGGGCCCGCGCGCCGGGTGGAGTTGGGCGTGCGGTTTGAATTCTGAATACACCGGGCGCAAAGCAAGACTAGAATCTCACCATCGTCAGAGAGGAAATGCGATGAGCGAAAGAATGGCCGACGCAAGGATCCTTCCCATACGGCCAGGAGTCGGATTCGCCGGGGTCTCACTGCTTGCGGGTATTCTGGCGCTTGTGATCGCAAAGGAATGCAATCACAATTTAGAGCTTCACCATTTGCAAGCCTCCTTTGCTCCCTCTCTCCTCTATGGCTGCGTGTACTGGATATGGTGGGTTGCCGTGACCTTGGTTCTGTGGACCCTCGCGGACCGATGGGCGGCCGCGTTCAAGCCTTCAGCACAGACAGTCATGGCTCATCTTGGAGCTTCATATGTCCTTGGGACTGCGCATCTAGCTCTGCTTCAGCACACCCTCAAGTTCGCCTCATGGTATTGGCTTGCATGGGGCCGTAATATGGCTACGTTCTGGGTGGAGACCCCCGAACGCCTGGGAGTGGAACTTGTCCTCTACGGATTTATCAGCGGCATATGTGCGTTCCTCCACTCCCGTATGCAGACACAACAGGCGATCGTTCAGAAGCTGGAAATCGAGCGGAGATTGACCGAGGCACAGCTCAAGGCTCTCCAAATGCAGATGGAGCCTCACTTCCTGTTCAACACTTTAAACGCCATTACGAGTTTGGTGGCTCAGGGAAGGAGCAAGGAAGCGATGAAGACGCTGGCGCACCTCAATACCATCCTGCGCACGACACTTCAGCGCAAGGCGCCGGAGAAAGTGCCCTTTGCCGAGGAGCTGCAGGTGATTGAAAGCTATCTGGCAATTCAGAAGGTGCGGTTCGCCGGGCGGCTGGAGGTAAGGATCGAAGCGAGCGATGAGGCACTGGACGGACTGGTCCCATGCTTCCTTCTGCAACCGATCGTCGAGAATGCCATTCAGCACGGCATTGCACCCAAAGCCGCCGGCGGTCTCGTAGAGACACACGTCAAACGAGTGGGAGACACTCTCTGGATGCAAGTCAGGGATAACGGCCGCGGTCCCGCCAACACCCGGACAAAAGGGCACGGCATCGGGATGCAGAATACGCAGGAGCGCCTTGCCTACTTTTATCCCGATGCCCATGAATTTCGTGCGATGGCTCCAGCCGATGGCGGCTACGAGGTGACGATTCAAATTCCCTATGAGCGGGCATTGTTATGAGTCTCAAGACAGTCATTGTGGATGACGAACCGCTGGCGCTCGATCTGCTCAGGCTCCTGCTCGCCGATCACAAGGATATTGAGATTGTTGCGGAGTGCCAGAACGGGCAGGAGGCTGTGTCCTGGCTGCAATCGAAGTCCGCAGACCTACTCTTTCTCGATGTCCAGATGCCGGAGAAGGGCGGCTTCGACGTTGTGGAGCAGGTGGGACTCCAGCACCTTCCGCCGACCATCTTTGTGACCGCTTACCACGAACATGCGGTTCGGGCGTTCGACGTTCATGCCGTTGACTATCTGACCAAGCCAGTCGAGCCGGAGAGATTGGGGACGGCGCTGGAACGTGTCCGAAAAAAGATCGCAGCGGAGACCGCTCTTCTCACACAGGAGCAGCTTGCCGCTATGCTGAACGGATTGCGGAATTCGACTGAGGAATCGAGATCCTATCCCTCTCGTTTTCTTGTGAAAGATGGCGAGAAAGAAATCCTCGTTCCGGTCGAAAAGATCGACTGGATTGAAGCAGCGTCCTATTACAGCTGTCTCCATGCAAATGGACGCAGGTACATGCTGCGCGAGACTATCACCGACCTGAGCAACAAACTCAATCCCAAACAGTTTGCCCGCATTCATCGGTCGTCGATTGTCAATCTGGACCGGATACATGAAATCTACCGGGAAGGACAAGGGGACGGTTCCATCGTGCTTATGGACGGCCAGAGGCTCAAGATGAGCAAAGTGGGTCGTCAGAAACTGGTTGAACTTGGAAAGGTATGACTTCTGCGCTTCGGGTCCTTGCCTCAATAAACTGTTTGCACAGTTCGGCCTGACTCCAAGAGCAGTTTGATGACTGGCCTCAGGCTCATCCCCTGTTCTTGCCCCCCCCGCTGATCCTGAGGTGCGTTTCCTGGCAGTGAATGCGTGATCAGGCCAGCCTGGCATCGGTTCAGACGAACGCACCGATGATTTCCAGCTCATCATCCAACTTCTCGATATGAGGGAAGGCGATCGCTCCCTCTATGGTGCTGACTAGTCCACGCTCCCTGTGGTCTTTACAAATCTTAAGGCTTCTTTGCGAATCTTTATCGCATGCCCCCTGCCGCAATGTTGGGATTGGAGTACGAGCAGGAACGATGAGGCTTTGATGGGACAGACAGGGAGCACACGATGAAAACGAAGCATACGGTTTTGACGAAGTTGACGATTGTTGGACTCATCAGCGTTGCGGTTGCGATATGGATGCAATGGCTCTCAGGCGATCCTGCCTATCCCAAATTCCCTCCAGGGCCCGTGATCTTTATTGCCGTGGCGGCGATCGTCGCGATGGGGACCCGCTGGTGGTGGACGCCGCTGATCGGAGCGTTGATATCGTTGTTGGTGACCACCGGCTGGTTTGCCCTCCTTCCCAGGAACGTTCTGCGGCTAACCCATCCCGGTTCGGTCGGAAAGTTTGCTGCCGGAATCTTTGCCGGCGCGGTGCTGCAAATCGCCGCGCTTCTGTTTACGGATATTGCAGGACTGGCGGCAACTGTCCAGAACTACCGGCGGATGCAAAAGGCGAGTGATAGCGCGAAGGTTGCATGCCGCATCTTTGGCGGACTATTCGTTTTCATGGGAGTCCTGGCAATCATCACCGGCACTCGCATAGACAAGTATCACAACCTGATGCAGCTTATCTGGGGGGCGATTGCGCTGGCTGCAAGCTTTATGGGGGCGAAGGTGGCCGTGCGGTTTTGCATCGGATCCGGCATCTCCTATCTGGCACTGGCCATTCTGGGAATGCTGTTTGGAAACCCATCGATGAACAGAGCCTGGTCTATCGGACCGATGCTGCTACATACCGGAGATCATATCTATCATCTCGTATTAGGCTCGATCTTTCTGAGCATGGGATTGCTATCGGGACGAGCGCAGAATGATGGTCCGGTTGAGTACGCTGCATACTGAGGTGCGAGTGCTGATCGTGGGCAGATGAGAGAGCTTCGCGATCGGAGAAGGCCTTCAGGCGGAAAATCCCCCGTCCGATTTCAGCAGTTGCCCGTTGATCCAAGTCCCTCGATCAGAGAATAGAAAACTCACAAGGTTAGCAGTATCTGCGGGAGTGCCAAGCCTCCCCGAAGGTTGGCGAGCCAGGCACGCAAGCCGAATCGTATCGTCCATCCATCCCGTATCAACGGGGCCGGGATTGATGACGTTCGAAACAATATGGAGATGGGCGAACTCTCTGGAGGCGGCCAGGACAATTCGGTCCAGAGCTGCTTTACTCGCGCCATACGGAAGATTGTTGACGATGGAATCGCTCGTCAGGGCGGCGATGCGACCACCTTCGGATGGCACCTGAAGAGCGAACTCGCGGATGAGTTGCCAGCTTGCTCTTACGTTCACCGCAAAATGCTGCTCAAAGCTTTCAAGGCTGGTATCGAGGATGGTTGAGCTCACGGATTCGCAATGCGAAAGGACCAATCCAGAGGCGGCCCGATTGTTCTTCGCGATGGTGTCAAAGATCATCTTCGCGGTATCGACCTGCGCGAGGTCTCCTGGCACCGCAATTACTTGAGCTCCTGCTGCTGTTAGCTCCGCGATGAGGCCGTCCAAGTCTGAAGGCGAGGTGCTCCGAGGCATCTTGAGATCGTACGAAGGCCAATAGTTGATGGCGATATCCCACCCGTCTGAAGCGAGCTGTCTCGCAATTCCAGCGCCTATGCCGACCGACCTGCCGACTCCGGTAATGAGAACCAACGGTTTTTCCATGAAGCCAGTGTATTGGGCTTGAGCTCTCACGCAGAGCGCGCCGCAAACGTTTGCATCACGCTCTGCATCAAGGGGGTTATCCGCTCCCGTTGGTCGGTCGAAATGACAGGCGTAGGGGTAGGTCTGTAAGTGCAATTGTCGTCCTCGTGTCGATATCAGAGGAAGAGAGAATGACGACGGGCATACGGCGCAGGCTGCGATCGTCGAGGCGATCTTTCTGTGGAATACCAGCGAGCGTGAAGCGATGATGCCGCGTAAGGCGTTTCCGCATCCGGAGGATGAGAAGAAGAGGAGTGCACCGATTCCGGGGTTATTTTCGGGGGTGGCTGGCGGCCGGTAGAGACGCAAAACCGTTGCCACTTCGTTCCAGCGGTAGCAGGAGAAAAGGTTCGAGCCGTGTCGGCGACGTGAAGCTTTTCGGGGTTCTTCGGCTGCGTAGCTCGCAAAGTGCGCGAGCTGCTTCGCTCAGAATGACGGATTTGGGGGGGGATGTCCGTTTCATGTGCCCGCGTTTGTGCGTTCATAAAGTGATTGCTTGCGCATTTTCGTCTCCCCTTGACATTCGACCCGAAGGTTTTCTATTGTTAGGTCGAATGTCGACTAGAGAAGAGCACGAACAGTTAGAGCTTTTGCAGGGCACCTTAGACCTGCTCATCCTGCAGACGCTTGCCTTTGGGCATGCGCATGGACACGCCATCGCCAAGTCCATCGAGCGGCGGTCGGAAGAGGTGTTGCAGGTGGGGCATGGTTCGCTGTATCCGGCGATACAGCGTCTGTTGAAGCTCGGTCTCATCGTGGCGGAGGATGGCCTGTCCGAGAACAATCGCAAGGCCAGGTTCTATCGCCTGACTGCGAAGGGCCGGAAGAGACTCTATACCGAAACCTCGAAGTGGCAGCGGTTCTCAGAGGCGATGGGGCGCATTCTTGCGCCTATGGCCGAGGAAAACGAATAGCGAAGGGATTCTTGTCATGCAATGGTGGAAGAGCCGCAGGAAGCAACTAGAAGACGAAATCCAGACCCATATCGACTTCGAGATTCAGGAGAACATCGAGGCTGGAATGTCACCGAAGGAAGCGCGGCAGGCTGCAATGCGGAAGTTCGGCAACGTGCTGCTCGCACGCGAGAGAGCCCATGAAATATGGGGATGGGTGTGGCTGGAACGTTTGCTGCAAGACCTGCGCTACGCTCTGCGTGGCCTGAAAAACGATCCGGGATATGCGATGACGGTGATGCTCACACTGGCGCTTGGACTGGGTTCGGTAACGACGATGCTGGCGATTGTGGACACAGTTTTGCTGCGGCCCGTGGTGCTTCCTCATCCGGAACAACTGGTGATGCTCTCTGGAAAGGCACAGCAGGACGGAAGAACCTACGCGCTGAGCTATCCAATGATTGACTCCTTGCGCCGCAATGCGCGCTCGTTCACCGCGGTAAGCGGATACAACACGACGGTGAAGCCTGTAGGAACGTCTGATGGAACTCGCATGGCCGTACTCACGGAGGTAACTCCGCAGTTTTTCAAGATGCTGGATGTCCGTGCAAAGTTTGGACGGTTGTTGGGTGATGCGGACGAGAAGGCGCCCGTCGTGATGGTGAGTGCTGTTTTCTGGAAGGACTGGATGCATGGAGATCCAAAGGCGATTGGATCGACCATCAGGCTCTCCGGACAACTGCGAACAGTGATTGGAGTGCTCCCGGAGGGGATTCATTTTCCGCAGGGTACAGAAGCGCCGGTAGTGTATATGCCGATTTCGCTGGATGCCAAGGGCGAAGATGACTTGTTTAGCGGAGATGCGGCTTCGGTGATGGCGCGGATGAAGCCAGGGGTATCTCCGCAACAGGCGCTTGCCGATGCGCGCAGCGTATTTGCGCACTCGCAAACAGGACACGGGGCCGATCATGACACGCTTGAGATGCGTTCCTATAAGGACTACCTGACAGGGGACATGCAAACTCCACTACTGGCCTTGCTGGGTGGGGTCGGGATACTTCTGCTGATCTCTTGTGCGAATGCTGCGAACCTGCAGATTGCCCGGGCGACGGGACGTATGCCGGAGATGAACGTCCGGTCGGCCCTGGGCGCGAGTTTTGGACGTCTTCTGCAGCAGGTAGCAACCGAAAGTGCGGTACTTTCCCTAGCGGGTGCGGCGCTCGGTGGCGCACTGGCCTATGCGCTGATTGGAGCTGTAAGGGCTGCCTATGGACTGAAGTTCTCACGCTTCGACGAGTTGACGATTCATCCAGAGGTGTTTGCGATCAGTGTTGCGGTAGCTCTATTGGCCGGAGTGCTGGCTTCACTTGCACCAGCGCTCGGTATTCGTCGGCATACGGATGTTGGACTGGTGACGAATCGTGCAACGCAGCGGTCTCGGTTGCCAGGCCTGTTGGTGGCTTTGCAGATTGCGTTGACGTGCGTCTTGCTGGTGACGAGCGGATTGTTTGTGCGAACGCTTCGTGCGTTACAGGAGGTGAAGCTGGGGTTTGATCCACGTGGAGTAACGACGGTGGTGCTGATGCCTGAAGATCAGCACATTGCCCCGGAGATCGCTCGACAAACTGTTGCGCGTTTACTGGAACGGTTCAGCGCGCTCCCAGGAGTCGAATCCGCTACGATGCAGAGCGCGATTCCTTTTTCGAACTACAACTTTTCCCTGAACGGCAGGACAGATGTCAATGGCCGCGTGTTTCATGAAGGAGACACGGCGTTTTACAGCCTGGTGAGCACCAACTTTGTGCGCTCGAGTGGGATACATCTGCTCCGGGGCCGTGGGTTTATCCCCCAGGACGACTCGAGCAAAGCCGGAGTGGTCCTGGTCAACCAGGCATTCGTAGACAAGTTCCTGGCGGGGCGTGATCCTCTTGGCACAAGTGTCACGATGCATCGGGATCCCGGGGATAAAGACTCAGACAATCCGCTTCCGGCGGCTATGACGGTGGTGGGTGTCGTTGAGAACGAGTTGCAGGGCGGAGACCTTGGAGCGCCGTACGAGCCGATGGTGTACGTGGACTACATGCAGCTTCCGAGCAGCTCCGAGTTCAACATGCTCTTCAGCATGGTGGACCAGTTTGCGGTACGGTCGACGCTGCCGCAAACGGTGGTGGACAAGGAGCTGCGTGAGGCTATGAAGCAAGTGGCGCCGAACATGGCAGAGATGAGTCTGCGGCCGATGGAGGATGGGATTTCGCAGTCGTTGAACGAACGGCGGCTGGCTTTGCGGATGGCGATGGGCTTTGGTGGCGTGGCGCTGATATTGTCGGCAATTGGAATCTATGGAGTGTTGGCTTATTCGGTATCGCTGCGGCGCAGAGAGCTTGGGGTTCGCATGGCGCTGGGATCTTCGCGAGCAGGAGTTATACGGCTTGTGTTTCAGCAGGCTGGGAAGATGGTGCTGCTCGGGCTGGTGCCTGGGGCTGGGGCGGCATGGGCGGCAGGACATGGGTTGAAGTCGTTTTTGTTTGGGGTGAGAGCCCTGGATCTTTCGACGCTTGGTACGGTGGCCGCGGTATTGTTGCTGGTCTGTGCGATGGCTGCAGCCATTCCGGCATTGCGGGCTGCTGATGTGGATCCCATGGAAGCGCTGCGCGCGGAGTAGAAAAGCTTGGTATCGAAGATTGAAGCTATTAGGCAGGTTGAAGATATTCCAGTGGATAGAGTTGCTGGCTCGATAAGCATCGTTCCCTCCTCGGCTGAAGCCGCTTTTATGGCGATGCATAACGGCGGGGCTGAAGCCCCGCCCCTTCAAAGCCTCTTGAACGCATGCAGAATTGTCTCTAGAATGAATATTCAGTCTGGATTCTATGGCAGCCCTCAAAGATAAGCGCGAAGCAATCCTGCAGGCCATGCTCGAGTTGGTGGCTGAGCGAGGATTCCATGACGCTCCCATGTCACTGGTTGCCAAGCGTGCCGGAGCTAGTGCTGGCATTATCTATCACTACTTTCCCAGTAAAGAGGAACTGATCCAGGAACTCTACTTCCACGTGAAGATGAAGATGGGCGCGGTTCTGCTGGAAGGGCAGGTTGAAGGCATGTCTGCGGAACAGGCCTTCAAACAGGTTTGGGTGAATGCCTATCGCTTCTATCGCAGCCATCAGCAGGAGATGAGATTCCTCGACCAGTACGAGTGTTTGCCGTCTTCCGGAACCTCTTCCGATGCGGAGATCCTGGCGAACCGGGATCAGAACTTTGCGCAGCTGATGAAGCTATTCCGCCGGAGAAGCGCCGGAGGGCCCCTCAGGGATCTGCCAATGGAGGCCCTTGGGGATCTGTCGTTTGGGGTTGCTGCTCGTCTGGCAAAACGAACGAAAGCCTTGAAAAAAGGGGAACTGGAAGAGATTGCCGCTGCGTGCTGGCGGGCCGTGACATAAGGGGATGATTTTTATTGAATCTTATAGAATGAACGTTCAGTCTATAAGGTAGTTTGATTGTAGTTTTACCTGTTCACTGGAAGAGATTGTGCGTGATCGGCAGGCCCGATCTTCTGAACAGCAAACCCCCCAACCGAAAAGGATCAGGAATTATGAGCACTCAGAAAACACGTGTTTGGTTTATCACCGGCGCATCCACTGGATTGGGCCGCAGCCTGGCAGAGGCCGTGCTGGCCAAGGGCGACAAGGTTGTTGCAACCGCCCGCAAGGAAGAGACCGTTGCCGACCTGGAGAAGAAGTATCCCGGCCAGGCGAAGGCTGTGCGCCTGGATGTAACCGATCTGGCGCAGGTAAAGACCTCGGTGCAGGCTGCCGTCGACGCCTTCGTCCGAATCGATGTTGTGGTCAACAACGCGGGCTATGGCCTTGTCGGCACGGTTGAGGAGGTCAGCGATACGCAGATCCGGCATCAGTTCGAGACGAACCTCTTCGGGCTGCTCAACGTAACCCGCGAGGTGCTTCCACGGCTGCGTGAGCAGAAGTCCGGCCACATCCTGAACATTACTTCTATGGGCGGACAGGTCAGCTTCCCGGGCTTTGGCATGTATCACGGCACCAAGTATGCGGTGGAAGGCATCTCGGAGTCGTTAGCGCAGGAAGTTGCCGGACTCGGAATCAAAGTCACCATCGTCGAGCCGGGCGGATTCAAGACGGACTTCGGCACCCGTTCGCTGGTGCGCGGGGAACGGATTGCAGCGTATCAGCCTGTCTATGACATGTTGGCGCAGGCCTTTGGCAGCGCTATCTTCGGGGACCCGGCTCGTGCAGCGCAGGGCATCATCAAGGCCGTAGAGGCTGATGCGCCGCCGCTGCGTCTCGCGCTCGGCGCCGATGCGCTCCATGGGATCCGCGCGAAGTTCGAATCGGAACTCGAGGAGTACAAGCGCTGGGAGCCTGTGTCTGTGGACATGGCCTTCGATGATCCCGCGGAAGGCGTTTTGGATATAAAGACGTTGTTGGGATAGTTGTTTAGTCGCCCACCCTTTGCGCGTTATGCGTAAAGGGTGGGCTTTCTTGTGCCTGCGCATCAGACACGCGCTAATTTAAAACTCGATCGCTTTGCTACTCGAAGAATGAGGTTTCCGCAGCGTGTTTAGCTCCGGGCCTTTTGTTCGTAGCCGAGAGAAGGCCCGGGCCTAAAGGCCAATTTTTCTGAGCCTATATTTCCGTAGCCTAAAGGCTACGGCTCCCTCCGTCGCCCTGACGCTAAAGCGTCAGGGCTTGCGCTTCGCGCTGTGCTGAACAGGTCAACATTTTTCAACGAACGAATAACTCACCACGCTAGTAACTGTTCACCGCGGAGTTCCCGTTGATCGCGGGCGTCTCGGCGGCGAGTTTGTCGACGGAGCTGGGTTGGGCTTCGTTTTTATAAATGACACCGGACTTCATCACGAAGGGAACGTGTTGCAGAATCCGAACGTCTGCCAGGGGATCGCCTTGGACCGCGATGACGTCGGCCCATTTGCCGGAGTCGAGGGAGCCGACCTTGTCGCTCCAACCCATCAGGTCCGCGGCGTTGAGAGTGCCGGTCTGGATCGCAGCCAGCGGAGTCATGCCGAACTGGTTCACATAGACATCCAGCTCATGAGCATTGAGACCGTGCGGATAGACGGCTGCATCGGTGCCAAGCGCCACCTTCACGCCTGCCTTGATGGCACGGATGGCGTTCTGCTTTTCTACAGCGCTGACGTCCTTCATCTTCTGCGCATAAAACGGCGAGAGGTGGCCGTTCTGCGCCATCCAGTCGATGAGGTAAGCGGTGGGTACGAAGTACGTGCCTTTTTTCTTCATCATGGCGATATCCGCTTCATCCATGTAACTGCCATGCTCGATGGAATCAACGCCGGCTTCCGAGGCCCAGAGGATAGCCTGGGCTCCGTGAGCGTGCGCCGCGACCTTTCGTCCCAGACGGTGCGCATCCGCGACAATGGCCTGCATCTCTTCGAGGGTGTATTGCGAGGCCTGAGGGTCGTCACCTTTGGAGAGCACGCCGCCGGAGGCGCCGATCTTGATCAGGTCCGCTCCGTACTTGATGTTCTGCCGCACCATGTGCTGCACGGCGGGAATGCCATCGGCGACACCTTCTCCGATGACGTGATACTGCTCGGGCAGAAGGTTCTCATCCATGTGGCCGCCGGTGATGCCAAGCGCGGGGCCGGAGACCTGCATGTGCGGTCCAGGGATGTGTCCTTCGTTAATCTCATCGCGCAGGGCGACGTCGGTGAAGCCGTTGGCTCCAACGTTGCGCACGGTGGTGAAGCCGGCTTCGAGGGTGGTCTTGGCGTTCTCCACGCCGATGATCGCTTCTTTGCCGGGCGTCATTGTGACTTCGAAGAACGGATCGAAGTTATTGGCCATCGTGAGATGCGTATGGACATCGATCAGGCCGGGAAGCAGAGTATAGCCGCTGAGATCCACCTCGCGATCCCCAGGCTTCACAGGCGTGTCTTTGGTGGCGGCGATGGCGACAATCTTGTTACCTTCCACGACGACCGTCTGGTCCGCAGCTTCCTTGCCGGTGTGGACATCCAGAACGTGACCGGCCCGCAGTAGTGTACGCGGCGCTGCGGGCTTGTAGGTCATCTGGGAATGAGCAGAAGCGACTGCAGAGAACGCGAGAAGAGACAAGATGCTGAAGCGGGCAAGTACTTGCATGGAGTTCCTCGAGGGAAGACAAGAATGAAGGATCTATTGCTATCGTAGCGCGCTATAGCCTTTTCCCTGAAGTTGTAGCGCGACTTCAGGGGGCGTTCGCTGACTCTACAATCAGTATGAAATGGGGTTAGGATGTGACCGGAGGTATTATGTCCGATCCTCAGACGCTTTTACCCGCGACGGAGCTTGTCGCCACCAATACGGCTCATTTTCCTAATGAGAGTGCGGCCTATCGCGCCGCTCGAAATGCGCTTCTCGAGGAGGAGATCGAACTGCGCCGTCACGTCGAGCGCGTAGCAGCTCAGCGGCGCGCGCTGCCTCAGGGCGGCGAGATCCCGCAGGACTTCGAGTTCGTCTCCGAGGCTGGTCCGGTTCGCCTCTCCAGTTTGTTCGGCGATAAAGATACGCTGATGGTTTACAGCATGATGTTCGGCGCAGAGCGCAAAGGGCCGTGTCCCAGTTGCACCTCGTTTTTGAGCTCCTGGAATGGCACAGCTTTCAATCTGCGCGAGCGGACTGCGATCGTCGTTACGGCGCGTTCGCCCATCGAGAGGCTGGTGGAATATAAGCAACAACGCGGGTTCGCGTACCTCCCGTTTGTCTCCGATGCGTCCGGCGATTACACCCGTACCTACGTCAATCCCGAAGATGCCGACGTACCCGGCTTTAGTGTTTTCACTCGGAGCAACGGAACGGTTTACCACTTCTACAGTGGTGAGCTGAGCGGCGCGATGGCCGACCCCGGACAGGACCCTCGCGGTGCGCCAGACCTCGACCCTCTTTGGCTGATGCTGGATGTGACGCCGGAAGGTCGCGGCACCAATTGGTATCCGAAGCTCGACTACGGGCACAAATAGGCAGGGATTCCAGGAAACTAGTTCATGTCCCTCTCGCCGGCGCGTTTTCTGCGTTGGTAGGCAGCAACCTTCAGTTTGTTGCCGCAGATGTTCATGCTGCACCAACGGCGCGAGCCTTTCTTGCTCGTGTCAAAAAAGTGAACGACACACGATTCACACTTGCGGAGGCGGGACCACTCCGTGTCCGCGAGAAGATCAGCCGTGGCATCGACGATAGGCGCCCAGAGATCTGTGGGCTTAAGCGGCTCGAACAACGTCTCTCGCGTCACCTTATTCTCCCTCTTGCGAAGCGAAGTAGGGAGGGGATGCTGCGTCAACAGAGCGTTCACTTCTGCGAGGAAAGCATCAGTTGGAGACAATCCGTTCTCCATTCGCACGATAGCTTCTCTCAATCTCTCCCTGAATCCAAGCAACTGCTCCAGGAAGCCAGCCGCCGCGGCAGACTGACGCCAGTTTCGTAGGATGGTCTTCGTCTTGGGTGAGGACGCTATCCCCGCAGCGATCAACCACCTTTCGAGAGCGTGAACGTCCGGAAGGAGTTCCGTAGGCCCATCTGCCAGGACTGGTTTTGTATTCAGAAAATCCAGGATTGGCCGGTTCGCCACGAATAGGAACCCATCGATCCATTCGTTCGCCTCTTGTGCCGCAGCGCGCATAAACCCTCTCTACGAAAATACTGCAATAATCATAACACCGTTATTCACAGTTTTAATGGTGTTATGTAATCTCGCTTTCAGTAGGCGAGATCTTGTGTCGCCGGGAGAGGAAATCATCATGACAACGTTTCAGCATGCGACTGTTCAAGGCCTCAAGATCTTCTATCGCGAGGCAGGCTCGAAAGATCTTCCAACCATCGTGCTGCTGCATGGCTTCCCAAGCTCGTCGCATATGTTCCGCGACCTGATTCCGCAGCTGGCGAATCAATTCCACGTGATTGCACCGGACTACATCGGATTCGGCTATAGCGATGCGCCGGATGCGGGCAAGTTCGATTACACCTTCGATAATCTTGCGGCTTATATCGAGGAGCTGCTCTTCGGTGTGCTCGGCCTGAAGAAGTTCAGCATTTACGTGCAGGACTACGGGGCACCCGTGGGCTATCGGATTGCCTCCAGACATCAGGATGCGATTGAAGGCGTCGTGGTGCAGAACGGAAACGCCTATGTTGAGGATATTGGAGCGGCCTTCGACCCGATGAAGCCCTTCTGGAGCCATCGAGATGCAGAGACCGAGAAGCCTGTGCGCGATCTACTTAAGAAAGAGACCACCATCTTCCAGTACACGCACGGAACGAAGGATGTTTCGCGGATCAGTCCAGACTCGTATACCTTCGATCAACACTTTCTTGATCGCCCAGGCAATGACGCCATCCAGCTAAATCTGCTGCACAACTACCAATCGAACCTTGCACGTTACGACGGCTGGCATGAGTTCTTTCGCAACAAGCAGCCGAAGACCCTGATCGTGTGGGGAAAGAACGATCCCTTCTTCACCGTCGAGGGTGCGCAGGCGTACCTGCGAGACATTCCAAAAGCGGAGCTTCACCTGCTGGATACTGGGCATTTTGCGCTTGAGGACTCGTCGGAGTTCATTGCTCAGCTGATCATAAAGTTCTTTGCCTGAGAGGCGTGCGCAGTCACTTGTATCTTTCAGTTTTAAACATTGGAAAGGATGAGCAGTATGAGCTTTTTAGAGAATGCCACCGTGGTCATGGTTCACGGAGCGTGGGCTGATGGTTCGAGCTGGCAGGCAGTCGTGGGCCCGCTCGAAGATCGTGGCCTGAAGGTGATTGCAGCGCCGATTCCCCTTACGTCATTGAGCGACGATGCAGCAGCTTTGAAGCGAACGATTGCGCGAACGCAAGGCCCGTTGATCGTCGCGGGACATGCTTACGCGGGTGCGGTTATTGCCACGGCGAACGACGAGCGAGTGAAGGCTTTGGTTTATATCGCAGCGTTGGCGCCGGACGAAGGAGAGACGGTTGCCGAGGTCTTTTACAGAGACGAAGCTCATCCAAAGGCGCCACAACTGGCTCCCGATGCAGACGGATTTATCTGGATGCCAGATGAGGGGTTTGCGAACGCCCTCGCCCAAAATGCAACGGCTGAGCAGATTGCGCTGGCCAGGGCTGTGCAAAGACCCATTTCAGTGAAGAGCATTCAGGAGCCCGCCCCTGCTCCGGCCTGGAAGGCAAAGCCAACGTGGTACCTGATTGCGGAAGAGGACAGAATGATTAACCCCAGGACACAGCAGTTCATGGCAGATCGAATGAAGGCGACGGTGAGGTCGTTTGCAGTGGATCACACTCCGTTGCTTACTGCGCCTGACAAGGTTGTGGACATACTCCTTGAAGCCGCTCGAGAGACGCTTTCCTAAGGCTGCGCGTACCTCCGTCGCGCCATACCTCGACGCGCTCATCACTAATCTGCACGGCATAACCGTGAAGGAGGAACATCATGAAGAATTCTGTTGCCATTGTGACTGGAGCTAGCCAGGGTATTGGACGTTCCACTGCTATTCGGCTGGCTCGCGACTTCTCCACCGTTGTACTGGCTGCGCGCAATGCGAGGGCGCTTGAGGAGGTTGCCGCTACTGTCAAGAAAGCGGGAGCGGAACCGCTTCCTATTGAGGTTGACTTGAGCCAGGTCGAAGCCTCCAATGTTGTCGTCAACACTACACTTGAGCGTTTCGGGAGAATCGATGCGCTTTTGAACATCGCGGGAGCCGTGCCGCAGATCGATGTGTTTGAGATGACGGATGAGCAGTGGAAGACCGGCATGGAGTTGAAGCTGCATGGTGCGCGGCGTTTGACCATTCGGGCATGGGAGGCGTTGAAACAAGCGAAGGGCTCGGTGGTTTTTATGTCGGGAAGTGCCTCGCTCGATCCTAAGCCTGCCTTCGCAGCCGTTGCCGCAACGAACGCTGCGATCACAGCGCTGGCGAAGGCCTTCGCAGAGCAAGGCATTAAGGATGATGTTCAGGTGAACAGTATTGTGCCGGGCGCAGTCATGACTGGACGTCGCCGCTCCTTTCTCGAGAAATGGGCTGGGGCCCACGACATGAGCTTTGAGGAGGCGATGAAGAAATTTCCCGAGGAGGCTGGGATCAGCCGCTACGGACAACCGGAAGAGATCGCAGAACTCCTTGCGTTCATGGTCTCTCCAGTCGCGAAGTGGATGACGGGAGCATCGCTTCGTATGGATGGAGGAGAGGTTAAGGGCATTTAGAGCTGTGCGTGATCAGGTCTAGCGATAGCGATGTGCATGGAGGGCTGGTAATAATGGTCGAAGATGTTTTTGGCAGGTTCATGTTCAGGAGGAATCGTTCGATGAGGAGATGGTCGAAGGTCAGAGTCTGCGCGACAGTCGTGTTGTTTGCGAGTTCCATGACTGCATCGTCGATTGCGCAGGCCGTCAAGCGAGACAATCCTGCGGGATTGTTTTCCAGCCCACACTTCACGAACGTCGTGGAGGTTTCGGCTGGAACAAATCTCATCTTTGTCTCAGGCTTGACGGCACAAGGGGTGGATGGCAAGGTGCCTTCAGGTGCTGACGCACAGGCCGATGCCGTGTTCTCTCATCTGCGGACGGCTCTTGAATCAAGAGGATTGAAGCCTTCCGATGTCGTTCAGATTCGCGCTTTCCTGGTAGATATGCCAAACACTATTCCGGCCTATCGAAAAGCGGCAACGGCCTTCTTTGCCAATGCGCAACCACCTGCGAGTGCGGCCGTTGGTGTATCGGCGCTGGTGTCGCCTGAGTTACTGATGGAAGTTGAGCTGATTGCTGTCCGTCCAGCTGCTACTGCAGGAGTAGAAGCCCATCCGAGTCGTTGATCGTGACTACTTGTGCGTCATGCGTGAGGTGAAGGGAACTATGGCTGCTATTCATCCGTAAAGGCGGTAAGCCTGGGATGGAAAAGCCCTATCTAACAGCGGCCGGTTCCGGCTGATCGCTGTAGCGTGCTTCAGCGGCAGTCGAAGCAGGAGGTGGGAGGTAGCTCTCACGGCTGTGCTGTCTTGGGGAGCAGCCCATGACCCTCTTGAAAGCTTTCCCGAAGGCGCTTTCGGATTCGTAGCCGAGCGATAAGGCAATCACGGAGATAGAATCGTCGGAGTTCTTCAGCCTGTCACCGGCCAGCAGCATCCGCCAGCGGGTGAGGTACTCCATGGGTGTGTCCCCCACTGTCTCTTTGAACCTTAGAGCAAAGATCGATCGCGACATTCCGACGTGCTCCGCCAGTTTCTGCAGTGTCCATGGATGCCCTGGGTCATCGTGCATGCAGGTGATGGCTGCGCTCATCTGTTTATCCGCCAGAGCGAAGAGCCAGCCAACACCCCCTCCCGCCGCATCTGCCAGGTGCAGGCGAATAGCTTGAACGAGCATCATGTAGGCGAGCTGCTGGGCGATCAGAGCGCCACCCGGTTGCGGATCGCGCAACTCCTCCTTCATGCGTTCCAGAGACCAACGCATCGCTGCCTTATCCGACTCTTTCCGGATATGCACGATGGGTGGCAGAGACTTCAGCAGGATGTCAGCGTGACTGCCGGCGAGGATGAAGTGGCCGCCGACCATATAACGACCTCCGACCTGATTGTTGAAGGGCGCGCCACCTGCCCTCCACGTGGAGCGAATCGTGTCGAAGTCGACGGGTGTGAGTGACAGATCCGTCGAGAGACAGAAGGGCAGCCCACGCGGCAGAAGGAAACAGTCCCCGGCCGTGAGGAGCACAGGATCGGGAACGCCTTCTACAGATAGCCAGCACTGGCCAGAGAGCTGGGCATAGCACTTTATGCCGGGGTGTTTCGGCCATTGGATAGCCATGTCGCCATCTACCGCGAAACCGCCCGCGACATAGCTCCGGGGCTTGAGCAACGACAACACATCTGAGAGCGGGTCCATGTAGTCTCCGGACGATTGAGCCAGTAATGCGGACTTTCAGTATAGATCGTATCGCTCCGATGCCCATCTAGATGTGTGACAGGACGCGAAGGCGGCCTCTTGCGAAAGCCCAGGAGATAACAATGCGTGTTTTTGTAACCGGCGCTACAGGGTTTATTGGATTTGCGATTGTCAAAGAACTCATCGCCGCGGGCCATCAGGTCACCGGCCTTGCACGCTCGGAGGCTTCCGGTAGGAAGCTGGCGGCCGCCGGTGCGCGAGTGCAGGTGGGTTCCGTCGAAGACCTCGATGGTCTGCGCCGCGCAGCAGCCGCTGCAGACGGTGCCATTCACACCGCCTTCTATCACAAGATCTCGCACATGCCCCTCGGAACGCGACTTCGCGTATTGCTTGGAGGAGCTCCTGGTGGCATCGTACGAAGGTTCATGACAGCAGCCGTTGCTACCGATCGGAACGCGCTGAAGACGATCGGTCAAGCTCTCTCCGGAACAGATCGCCCCTTAGTGGCTTCCTTCGGGACTCTCTCGATGAAATCAGGACAACTCGCTACCGAGGATGAAGCGTACGACCCCAACTTCATGGGAGCTCTCCGCGCCAGGACGGAAGATACCTTGCAGGAGTTGGCTGCGCGCGGCATTCGCACTTCAGCGATTCGTCTTCCACCGATCGTTCATGGCGCCGGCGATCAGGGCTTCGCTCCGCGGCTTATCCAGATTGCGCGGAAGAAGAAGGAATCGGGATATGTGGCAGACGGCCTCAACCGATGGCCTTCGGTACACCGGTTCGATGCTGCCCGTGTCTTCCGCCGGCACTCGAGAACGGACCTGCGGGAGGAGCCTATCACGCTGTCGCCGAGGAGGGCGTTCCTTTCCGGGATATTGCTGGCCTGATCGGAAGGCGCTTGAACGTGCCTGTCGTCAGCAAGCCTCCATCGGAGGCTGCCAAGCACTTCAGCTTTCTCGGACTCTTCGTCGGCATCGACAATCCCACCTCGAGCCGTCTGACCCAGGAACGTTTGGGTTGGCACCCAACACAAGTTGGCTTACTTGCCGACCTCGAGCAGGCGGACTACTTCAAAGCCTGAGCCGATGGCGCGCCTATCCACCGAATGACCGGGCTGCGAATGCAGTCCCTCAACCGCAGTACAGGAGAGTTCATCATGCGTATTTTTCTTACCGGCGCTACCGGCTTTATCGGTTCAGCCATTGTTCCGGAACTTATCAACGCGGGTCATCAGGTGCTTGGACTGACGCGGTCGGATGCAGGTGCCGAGTCCCTCAAGGCCGCCGGTGCCGAGGTGCATCGAGGGGATATTGAAGACCTGGAAAGTATGCGCAGCGGCGCCGCCAAGGTTGACGGCGTGATTCACACTGCCTTCAATCACAACTTCTCGACGTTCATTGCGAATTGTGAGCAGGACCGAAAGGTCATCGAAGCGATGGGCGACGTGCTTGCCGGTTCGGACCGCCCTTTGATCATTACCTCCGGAACTGGAATGGGGAGCGCTGCTCCAGGTCAACCTGCAACCGAAGATCACTACAATCCTAACCACCAGAATCCTCGTAAAGCTTCGGAAGAAGCAGGAGCTTCCGTCTCGGCGCGTGGTGTGAATGTGTCGGTGGTGCGCCTTCCTCAGGTCCACGATACGGTCAAGCAGGGACTCATTACCCCAGCGGTCCAGATGGCCCGCGAGAAGGGAGTCTCGGCGTATGTAGGGAACGGACTCAATCGCTGGCCGGCGGCGCATGTTCTTGATGTTGCCCGTCTCTACAGGCTCGCATTGGAGAAACACGAAGCAGGCAGCAGGTACAACGCAGTCGCTGAAGAAGGAATATCGATGCGGGAGATCGCTGAGGTCATTGGCCGAGGCTTGAAGGTGCCGACGGTTAGCCTCACTCCGGAAGAGGCACCAGCTCATTTCGGATGGCTTGGCATGTTCGCGGGCTTCGATATGCCAGCTTCGAGCGCGCTAACGCAGCAACGTCTGGGGTGGCATCCGACTGGACCTGGTCTGATTGCTGATCTAGAGCAAATGAAATACTCCTAAGCTCGAAAAGAGCGCGCACCAGCAGCGCTTTTGCGCTGCTGGTGCGCGGTTGCCCAAGAGGACTCCCACTTTGGCTTCGTCCTCCCATGCAGTGGTGCGAGGAGGTATTGAATCTTGTGGTCCTTAATTAGTCAAGTGAAAGTACAGCCGTGAATCCGTGTCGGCTAAAAGGCGCCGACGACCTTGAAGTCGTGGCTGACGAAGATGTGGTGCGGCCAGTTAACACCGATATTGTGAACCTCGTATTCGCCGTTACTCAGCTCCACAACGCGGTCGACAATGCCCCCAGGGTAGTTAGCTAATGCAGCTTCGGTCGCCTTGTTCGCTTCGGTTCCGCTGACGATCGTCCCCGACCCTTGACTGTAATTGGCGGGGACCTGACCGACCTGCTTTGCCGCAGACGGTGCACCGCGCTGGAAGGGGATCACTCCTGCTGCCGAGGAAGTCGCAGATCCTCCCTTGTTGGCAGGTTGCACTATAACGTGGCTGGCGGTGATGGATCGTCCGTTGACGATCCCGAGTACGAGCACGCTGTCGCCCTTTGTAAGGGCACCCGCCGGAATCGAGTTTGTTCCCTTCTGGTATTCCGTAGAGGGCGCCTCTTGGATGGTCACGTTCTGCCCCGCCGACGTCAAGACGGCGAAGCTCGATGTGGACACGCTGTCGACGATACCGGTTACTCCCCCTGTGGCTGGCCCAGAGCGAGCGTTGGATCCCCCGTAGCCGGGCGCGCCTTGCGCCGATATTGCCGCGGGAAACGCGACTACTGCCACGACCGCGATGGCCCTGGCTCCGATAGCAATGGTTCTGGTGAGTTGCCGCAAGAGCATGGACTGATCCCTTTCGTCGTCTATCTGATAGACGGCAGATTGTGATCTGCCGATTCAAGCTGTGCGCTTCATCACTCACCTGACTTTTCGACCGGGTAAATCGCGATGCCGTTAGCCACTCGGAAGGGATCCACTTCGCAGCTCGGTAACGACAAGCTGGCTTTTCGTTACCGATGATTTGATGGCGAAAAGGGTGTTTGAACTAAGCCGCTGGCGCGGCGGACGCTACGCGTGCGATACTCCGGACATCATGGGCTTCCGAAGCGTCCTGAATCAACTTTCGCCTATTCGGACTAACCGCCATTCTTTCAAGGCGTTGCAG
>Ga0185299_10001907_pt1 | contig 35581 bp, 31 predicted proteins | sample PaiPotPPA55metaG_FD_128002 | JGI IMG/M metagenome (GOLD analysis project Ga0185299, IMG submission 128002) | Iron sulfur acid spring bacterial and archeal communities from Banff, Canada, to study Microbial Dark Matter (Phase II) - Paint Pots PPA... ...
CGAATCGCGATGGCAGGAAGAGAATCACGCCAGATTCAGTGGAGGCAAAGGGAATCGCACTGCAACATCATGGAATCGCACCGCAACATCATGGAATCGCACCGCAACATCTGTGCCGAAGGTAGCCCTGAAAGGGGGAGGTCGACAGCATTCGCCCCGGCCTTGCGCCGGGACAAATGCTGTCGGGTGGGGGTCCGGCCTCGTAGCCGAGTCGACCCCCACCCGGCTCCCCCGACAAGTCGGGGTCGCCGACCTCCCCCTTTCAGGGGGAGGTATTGCAGAGCTTGTTGCGCGGCCGAGAGTCCATATGACCCGGCGATGGTCACATCCCGCTGTAGAGCCAGGCGATGCCTTCGTAGGATTGCTCCGGCGTGCGCGCCCCAAGAAGCTGGTTGCGCAGCTCGGCCGCCGGGCCGCGGGCGTGATAGAAATCGCCGTAAACCCGCGCCATGATCTGCACCCGCGCCGTGCGCAAATAGCGCTGCTGCGCATAGGCGCGGAATGCGGCGGGGATGTCATCCGGATCCTCCGCAACCTTTTCCGCAAGCCACACCGCATCCTCAGTGGCCATGCAGGCGCCTTGCGCGAGATATTGCAGCATGGGATGCGCGGCATCTCCAAGCAGCGTTGCGCGCCCCTTCGACCAGTCCTTGATTGGCTCGCGATCGCACAGCACCCACATGCGCCAGGTCTCGATGCGCTCGAGCATGCGCAGGACCTCCGGGCGCTGGCCCTTGAAGTGCGCCCATAGCTCTGCGGCATCCGCCTTCTCGTTCCAGCCCTCGACGTAACGATTGGAATGAAAGACGGCGACCAGATTGTAGAGCTCGCCGCGGCGCAGGGGATAATGTACGAGATGCGTGCGCGGGCCCGCCCACAGGATCACATCGGACTGCCACAGATCCTGCGGCACGTCCTCACGCTTGAGCACGGCGCGGTAGGCGATGTGACCGGAAACCTGCGGCCTGCCGTCGCCGACCACCTTCTGGCGCACCTTCGACCACATTCCATCGCAGCCGACGAGTGCGCGGCCGCGAACGCGCTCGCCGCTCGACAAGGTGAGCGTGACGCCGTCTGCGTCCTGATCGAAATCCTCGACGGCTCGATTGGTCTCGAGCGTAATCAGATTGCGCTTCTGGCAGGCCCGCAGGATGGCGCCATGAATGTCATGCCGGTGAGTGACCGCGTAGGGCTGCTCGAATTTCTCCAGGAAGCGGCGGTCGGCCAGCGGGATCCGAGTGACGCGCTGGCCGCTCAACGCGCACCGCATCTCCATGGCGGGCGGCTGATGGGCGTCTGCCAGCACCGCGTCCCGGAGACCCACTTTCTCGAGCGCACGGAAAATATTTGGTCCGAGCTGGATGCCGGCACCAATCTCGCCGAATTCTTCTGCCTGCTCCAGCACGCGGACCGGAAAACCCTTGAGCGCGAGCGCATGCGCCGCGGCAAGCCCGCCGATCCCGCCGCCAGCGATCAGGATGGGCAATCCCTGTCCATTGCTCTGCGCCATGGGTACTCCGAGAGATATGCGGTTGGCGTGGCGAAATGATCATACCTCTCATGGAGGAAACTTGACCACGAGCTCCTCGAGCTGCCTTTGGGTCAACGGAGCGCTCAGATATTTCAAGCTCACCGCGTCCTGCACAATGGCATCTAGCCCTGAGATCCGGTCTGGATCGACCGCTTGGAAGGGATAGAACTCGTCGCGCGTGCGTCTTGCCTTCGCGAGCGAGATCCCAAGCCAGTCGGCGTAGAGCTTGAGCGGAGCGTCCCCGGTATACAGCCAGCGCACGCTTTCGCGGTATGCCTGCACGAACCGTTCGATGGCGTCGCGCCGGGTCGCGAGCGTCTGCACGCTGACGACGTTGACCCGCACCGTTTGGTCCCTGAACATCATAGCGTCGTTGCCGCTCGCGACCGTACGAATCTCGCCGCGATCGAGCTGATCGAGGCCGTCGGGTGGCGCGCCCCAGCCCACGTCGACCTGACCCGACATGACCATGGTGAGAGTGGGTATCGGCCCGCCAGTCGCGATCGGTTCCAGCTTGAGACCGCGCTCTTTCTTGAAGGCGGAAACCACCATGTGCGTCGAGGCGCCGTTGGTGGAATAGGCGACCGTGTTGCCGTCGAAATCCTTGAGCGACTTGATGGGCGAATCGGCCTTGACGTACCAGTAGATGTCGGATGCTCCCGTTGTCTCAGCGCCGATGATGCGCACCGGGGCGCCCTTTGCGAAGGCGCTCATGGCTCCCATGGTGCCCGGGGCAATGCCGATGTCTACGCTTCCCGCGATGACCGCCTGCTGCGTCTCTCCGCTGCCCTGGGTATAGAGCAGCTCAAGCTCCAGCCCATGCTTCTTGAAAATGCCGGCACGTTGGCCGATCTCGGCAACCGATGTTGCCCAGTTGCCCCTTTGGCCGACGGTCAGCTTGAGGCTGTCCTGTGCATCTGCCGGCAGCTGCGCAAGGAGGGTCGCGATTGCTGCGGCTGCAGCGCAGACCACACGGAGGGCCATGGTATCTCTCCAGCAAGCGCGTAGGCTCAACTCAGGAATCCGTCGAGTGCAGCGTCATTGCGCCACGTCGACGACATGGCAGCAACATAGCAGTTGCAAGCGCCTGGAAAACGCTTTTCTATGGTCTCTCACCCCTCTAAAGGAGAGCGCCCCATGATCGCACGCCGCCACTTTCTCGCGGGCGTGGGCCCTGCCATGTTGCTGGCGGCGAAAGGCAGGACGCTGGAGGCGCAGGAGACTCCCAGCATCCGCTTCGTGCTCGACTGGAAATATGAGGGCGAGCATGCGCAGTTCACGGTCCCCATAACCGATGGGACCTATGGCCGGCTGGGCATCAATGTAAACCTCGATCGCGGCAATGGGTCCGGCGACACGGTGGCGAAAGTGGCCGCAGGCGCCTACGACATGGGTCTTGCGGACACCAGCACCATGGTCCGCTTCAACGCCAACAATCCCGGCAATCAGCTCATTGCCGTTGCCATGGTGCAGGACGCATCCGCATCCGGCGTTGTCGGGCTGCGCTCGAAAGGGATCGAGAAGCCTGCCGACCTTGCCGGCAAGCGCATCTACGCGCCGGCCGCGGATGCAGGCCGGATCCTGTTTCCGATCTTCGCGCAGATCAACCACATCGATCTCAACTCCATCCAGTGGAACACGGTCACCAGCGAGTTGCGCGACACCATGCTGGCGCGGGGCGAGGCCGATGCCGTGACTTCCAACATCGTCACCACCGTCATGAACGTGCGCGCAGTCGGCGTCCCGGAATCCGACCTGACGACCTTCTTCTATGGACGCTACGGCGTTGATCTCTACGGCAGCTCAGTGGTGACCACGCGCGCCTTCGCGGAGAAGAATCCCGAGACGGTGCGGAAATTCATTCTGGGTCTGGTGCACGGGCTCAATACCATGGTCACCGATCTTGACGCGTCGATGGCATCGCTCAAGATCTACGATCCGCTGTTGAATGACAAGATCGAGAAGGAGCGCATGATCATCTCGATGCGCGACATGCTGATCACGCCCAATGTTCTCAAGAATGGTTTCAGCTCCGTCGATCCGCAGCGCCTGGAGCGGACGTTGAAGCAGGTGGCGTCGGTGTTCAAGATTGCGGCACCTGCGGCGTCTGATGTCTATACGGATCGCTATCTGCCCCCGGCCAGCGAGCGGGTGATCCACCCGTGGACGGCGCCTGCAAAGTAACGCGCTGAACCCGAGGGCGTATTGCATGGGCTCAGTGGCGCAGCGAGCTCCGCAATACCTCCTCCGGAAAGGGCCCTTACAGGGGGAGGTATGGAGCTCATGACGCGGGTCCAGCTGCGCAAGCAGCTCACTCCGGTCGTCTCCACGCTTGCGCTGTTCGTGCTATGGGAGGCGGCGTGCCAGGCGTTCCGGATCCCGACCTTCATTCTGCCGAGGCCTACCGAGGCGCTTGCAGCGCTCATCGACAACTGGGCCGGGATATGGCCGAATGCGCTGCATACGCTTATCACCACCTTGATCGGATTTGGCGGCGCGGTCGCGGTCGGCATGCTTCTCGGCATCGCGGTCGGCACCTCCGCGCTGGTCTACGATGCCATCAATCCGCTGCTGATAGGTTTCAATGCCATCCCAAAAGTCGCGCTGGTGCCGATCCTGGTGCTCTGGTTCGGCATCGGCACGGTACCGGCTGTCATCACCGCCTTTCTCACCGCGTTCTTTCCCATCGTCGTCAACGTTGCCACCGGAATTGCAACGGTCGAGCCAGAGCTGAGCGATGTGCTCCGCTCGCTCGGGGCAAGCAAGACCGACATCGTGCGTAAGGTCGGTATTCCCAGATCCATGCCTTATTTCTTCGCCTCGCTGAAGATTGCGATTGCCTTGGCCTTCGTGGGTGCGGTTGTTTCCGAATCCATCGCGTCGAATGTAGGGATCGGATATCTGATGCTGTCGGCGAGCGCGACCTTCCGCATTCCCCTGGTTTTTGCCGGGCTGTTGGTGATCGCACTCATGGGGATCATCATGTACTTGGCGGCGGCACGGCTCGAGCGGCGGTTTGCGTCGTGGGCGACCCGCGGTTCCGAGATTGGCGGCTACATGGGCGGCGGATGAGAGCGCAAACGAGAAGGGCAGGGAAGGGATGAGCGATCTGGCCGCTTTGCAGCGGGATTTCGTGACGGCGAATCACATCCTGGCGCGCGAAGAGGTCACCGATGCGCTCGGGCATATCAGCGTGCGCCATCCCGATCAGCCCGACCGCTTCTTGCTGTCGTGCTCGCGCAGCCCGGAGCTCGTCACGCTCGACGACATCATGGAGTACGATCTCGACTGCAACCCGATCGATCAGCGCGGCCGCCCGATGTATTTCGAGCGGCCGATCCATGGCGCGATCTATCAGGCACGCCCTGACGTGATCTCCGTCGTGCACAATCACGCCTATGAGGTCATTCCCTTCAGCTTGACGCGAAGACCGCTGCAGGCGTGCGTGCACCCGGCCTGCGGCATCGGTACCCACGTGCCGGTGTGGGACAGCCGCACCTCCTTCGGCGACACCGATCTCCTGATCACGAACATGGAGCGGGGGAGGGATCTTGCCCGCGGCATGGGCAGGCACAATTCGGTGCTGCTGCGCGGCCATGGCTGCGTGGTCGTCGGCAGCAATCTGCGGCAGGCCGTGCTCAATGCCGTGTATTTCAAGATCAACGCCAGCCTGGTGCTGCAATCGATGCTTATCGGCGATGAGATCACCTATCTGAGCGAGGGCGAGGTCGAGCAGACGAAGAAGCTGGTCTATGCGGAGAATTCCGTGACCCGCATGTGGGATTACTGGTCGCGCCGATGCGGCGACCAAGCGTAGGGCGCGCGCTTTGCTGAAACACCGAGCTCGGTTAAGCCACACCGCGACGCAGGCGTCGCGGGGGCCCCGGCGAACGGGGAGAGGGAGCAGACCGAGGCTGCTGCTCGCGCCGGTGATATCCCTTGCCGTCGTGGCCGCTGTCCTCAGCTCAAATGCAGGCTCGGTGTCAGCGCAGGAGTGGCCGGCGCATCCGGTAAAGGTGATCGTGCCCTACGGGCCGGGAGGCATCAGCGACACGCTTGCCCGCATGACCGCCGACCGGCTGTCCAAGGCGTTCGGGCAGCCCTTCGTGATCGAGAATCGCAGCGGAGCCGGGGGCGTCATCGGAACCGAAGCGGCAGCGCGCTCGCCTGCTGACGGCTACACGCTGTATTTTGCCGGCGGAGCGCAGCTCACCGTCAATCCGCTGGTCAAGAAGATTGCCTACGATCCGATCAAGGATTTCGCTCCAATCAGCATGGTGAGCGTCAACGGCATGGCGTTGACCGTGCATCCCGATCTGCCCGCTCGCTCCGTGCGCGAATTCATTGACTACGTGCGCGCCAACCCAGGCAAGATCAATTATGCATCCGCGGGGCTCGGCCAGAGCAGTCACCTCACGCCGGCCGCTTTCGCCGCGCGCGAGGGTCTCAAGATGGTGGTCGTGCCTTATCAGAGCACGCCGCAGGCTCTGGTTGGATTATTGTCGGGATCAACCCAGGTCTTCTTCGGCAATGTGTCGGATGTGCTCGAGCTGGTGCACACCGGCAAGGCCCGCATGCTGGCGATTTCCACGCCGAAGCGTGTCGCGCAGTTTCCCGATGTGCCGACCGTGTCTGAAACAGTTCCCGGCTTCGTGATGACCGGCTGGATCGGTTATTTTGCGCCCGCAGGCACGCCGCGGCCGATCATTGATAAGCTCGCCGGATTTCTCATCGCGATCTGCCGCGAGCCCGACCTGGTGCGAACGATGGCGAATGTGGGGATCGAGGCGGTCGGCGATACGCCGGACGAGTTTGCCGCGGAGATTCAGGCTGATCTCCCGAGAGCGCGCGCCGCGGTGGAAGCTGCCGGCCTGCTACGGAAGTAAATCCAAATCGCTGCAAAGGCGGAGGTCGCGCGTCACACGCCGGCTGAGGCCGCGACCAGAGTGTCCATCTCCATGTCGTCATCGCGGACCGCACCGATGAGCTCGGTGACCTTTTTTATCCCCCGCTCATCGCACCAGGCTGCGAGGTCATCGATGATCGTGATCAAGGCCGTGGGGTTGCGGAAACCGGCGTAGCCGATGCCGACAGCGGTGGCGCCGGCAAGCATGTATTCGACAACATCCTCGGCCTTGGTGATGCCGCCAATTCCGATGACCGGAATCTTCACCACCTTGTGCACCTGGTAGACCATTCGCAGCACAATCGGCTTGAGCGCCGGCGAGACCAGCCCGCCGAATTTGTTGCCGAGCGCGGGGCGAAAATTGTCCGTGCGGATCTTGAGCGACAGGAAAGTGTTGGCGATCACCAGGGCATCGGCGCCGGCTTCTTCCGCCGCCTGCGCAACCGAGACGATGTCGCCCGCATTAGGCGAAAGCTTCACCCATAAGGGCTTCGTGGTCGCCGCGCGGATAGCGTGGATCACCTTCCTGGTGTGATCCTCGTGCATGGCGAAATTGCCGCCGGTGGCATTGCGCGTCGGGCAGGAAATATTCGCCTCGATCACGTCGACGTCCGCCACGCTCAGCTCGCGCGCGAGCGCGGCGAAATCCTCGATGGTTTCCGATGAGACGCTGACGACCAGCGGCGGCGTGAATTTCGCGTATTCGGGGACGATGTGGTCGATGAAATACTCGATGCCTTTTCCCGGCAGTCCAATCGACTGGATGATCCCCGCTTCGGTTTCGGCCATTCGCGGCGTCGGATTGCCGACCCGCGGCTCGCGGCAGATCGTCTTTGCGACGAGCGCTCCGAGCCGGTTGAGGTCGATGACGTCGCTGTATTCCCACGAGAACGCGCCGGATGCAGGCTGCACCGGATTCTGCAGCCTGATGTCCCCGATCTTGACCGAAAGATCTACCATGCGACGGCCTCCCGCATGTTGAACACGGGGCCGTCGCGGCAAACGCGCTTGAGCACACGCTTGCCATCTACTTCGAACGTGCGAACGCAGACGTAACAGGCGCCGAAACCGCAGACCATGATCTGCTCCATGGCGACCTGACCAGGAATATCATGTTGCTTGCCAAGCCGCTGCATCAGTTTCAGCAATCGGTTTGAGCCACAGGTGAAAAACGCATCTGCTCTGCCGTCGGCGATCAGCCCCTCGAGGATCTTCTCCACGTTCTCAACGGCGCTGCTGTTGTCGGAATCGACGACGGTTATCGTTCGCGCCCCCATTCCTTCAAACAGCTCCTTGGACATGACCACGTCGGGGTTCCGCGCGCTCAAGATCGCAGTCACCCCCACGCCATGCTCGGCGGCCAGTTGCGAGAGCGGCGCGAGCGTTGCAAGACCAACCCCGCGACCAAGCACCACGATATTCCTCCAAGCCGGATCGAGCCTGAAACCGACACCGAGCGGGCCGGCGACGTTGAATTCGTCGCCGGGGTTGAGCGTGGCCATGCCGCGAGTGCCTCGGCCCTCGGCCTTGTAGAGAAATTCGATCTGGCTGCTCGCCTTGTCGACGCGGTAGACGCTCATCGGCCGGCGCATCCACACCTCGGCGCCATCGGGCGAGGGGCAGAGCAGGTGGAACATCTGCCCGGCATAGGCCCTCAACGCGTACGCGTGCACCTTGACAATGATGTGCCGGTACTCGTCGTTGACCGGATTGTTGGAGACGACGATACCGATGAATTCCCCAACCCGCCGCTCAGGGTAGGGATCGGCGTCACCGATACGCAGAGCGGAGTGGGTGTAATTCTCGTTGCGATCAAGCGACATGCCGGCCCCGTCTTTCGGCTCTTCGCTGGGATGCCCGGGTTCAGCTGTCATTTCAGCTGTCATGGCGGCCAAACAACATGGTAATGTTGATCCTGTGGTTTTCATAGCCTTGCGCAAATTGCGGCGCATCCGATCTGTGGAAGAGGCGGGATTGAAACAGCACGGCGCGGTTCTCGCGGTAGGGCACGTATAGCGTGTCCGCAGCATGCTCTGCCATGAGCCCTGCGATTTGGCCGCTGTCGTTGTCGTAGCTCTCGATCTGCCATTCCGCCGGCGGCGGGGTACGGCAGACGGCCAAGCCTCCGTGCTCGGGATCGAGGTTGGCCGCATCGGGGGTGAGCCAGAAATTGACACTGATGCCGGCGTCATCCGCGTGGCCGTCGACGGCGGCGCCAGGCCGCAAAGCCTTGAACGCCCAGGCTTGCGAGAGCGGCCGTTTCGCGAACAGCTCCGGGAAAACCTGTCGGATCTCGTCTGCGACTTGCAGCAGCAGCGGGGACGCCAACCCATCCTCCAGGTACGAGGCGACGAACCCGCCGATGTGGCTGAAATCGTGCCATATCGTGCTTCCGAGCAGATACTGCTTGAGCCGGATCAGCGCAGGCGCGGTCAGCAGCTCGTCGAAATAGACCGCGCCCCCCTGGCGCTCGCGAAAGAGCCGCATGATCGTTGCCTGATCTCTCCGCTCGCTCACAGCGCGCGCGGGAAGCTCCGGCGCCGCGCGCACATTGATCGCGGTATTATAATCATCGCCGAGCACGGCCATCTGCTCGCGCGACAGCATGGTGGGTTGCTCGGGAAAATCCCTGGCTGCTCCTTCATATGCTCGGGCAAGCGCGCTGAACCGTTGCGGATCTCTTCGCCGCGCAGCCAGAAAATGGAACTGCTCGGCGTCGTGCAACAGCTTGGAGCGGGTCGCCGCGATCAATGAGCCAATCGCAATATCGGTTCGATCCTCGCCGCGTCGCAGCTCGTAAGTGCGAGCAAAATGATCGAGCGCTCGACCACGCTCGCCTTCCGCCAGCCACAGGAAGCCAAGCGCGCGATGCGCCTCATAGCAGCCCGGATCAAGCGCGCTCGCGCGGTTGAAGCCCTCGATGGCCTGTCGCGATCGACCAAGGGCCTGCAGGGCGGCGGCTCGGTTGAAATGCGCGGCGGCGTACGTGGGCTGGGCTGCGATCGCCGCATCAAAGCATCGGATTGCCGCGTGCGACTCACCGCGAGCCGCGGCTATCACGCCCAGGTTATGCGTGATGGTTGCCTGGCCGGGAGACATTGCTAGCGCAGCCCGATAGGCCGTTTCGGCTTCTCCGAGCCGGCCAGCGCGGTGATGCGCAACCGCGTCGGCAACAAGGCCGCTGAGATCAGGATTCGCAACAGTTGCCAAGGCGGTCGCTGTCCAGGGTACAAAAAGCTGGTGGGTCTCAACATAGGTATTCCCGTTACTGACGGCTACACGTTCGAAATCTGGTTGCCGAAGGGTTCGTGCATTTGTATTGTGCTGCGGGATTTGCGGAGAAACGCCATGCGAAAGCTCGTTCTGGAGACGACTGCGCCTTTTCAGGGGCTGCCTGAGCTCGTCGCCTGCGATGAGGGACTGTTTGCAAAAGAGGGCATTGAGATCGCGTGGGCCGATGTGGATGAAGGGGTGTCGCGGCAGCCGCACACCGATATCAGCGGACCCAAGGGCCTCGACCCTTTCCACAGCCATGGCCGCATGTTCGAGCAGGGCAAGGCGGACATGTACAACGCCTGCGAATGGGGAAACTACTGCCGGGTTCAGGATAGCAGGATCGGCAGCCGCCAAGTCGGGCGACGCGGCATCGTCACCTTTGCCGCGCTGGCGGTGGCGCCGCATTCAAGCATCTACACTCCGCAGCAACTCGCGCACCGCAAGGTGGGCGTCCCGTTCTATTTCGGCACGCATTATCTGGCGCTCCACCTGCTGGAGGGCTTTCTCTCCCGCGACGAGATCAACGTCTGCAGTTTCCCGCACGGCTCCCGCTACCGGCTCGACCTGCTGCTGCGCGGGGAGGTCGATGCAACGACCTTGACCGAGCCTTACGTCACCTTGGCGGAGAAGATCGGCTGCCGGATTGTCTGCTCGGCGTTCTATCACGGCACCGAGGTCGCTTCCGACCGCGTCGATGCGGAAACCTACGCCGCGTTCAATCGTGCCGTGCGAGAAGCGGTTCGCCGCATCAAGGCGGACAAGCGCGCCTACCTGCATTATTTCATCGACTACCACAAGCGTACCGATCCGGAGATCGGCAAGCTCAGCATCGATGATCTGCGCGAGAGCCGGATCGTCGTCGTCGACCCTGCTCCCATCCCGGCCGAAGAGCTGCGGCGGACATACGAGTGGGTGAGAGGCTGGGGCATGCTCGAAGCCACGGCGTCTCCGTTGGCGCTGGTTGACCAGGACATTCAGCGGCAGGCGCATCAGGCCGCGTAGCTCATACCGAGCCCCAGACTCTCTTATGCCTCCCTTGGCTCGGCCGCAGGGCGGACACTCCATACCTCCCCCTTTTAGGGTCCCTTTTAGGGGGAGGTATTACGGAGCTTGCTGCGCGTGCTTACCGAGTGCGGGGGATGAACCGGCTCATGCCGATATCGGCCCGCCACACCTTTCGGTGCGCCTCCAGCATAAAGGGGAGCGCGCGCTTGCGTGAGGCGGCCACGGCATCATAGTCGGCGATGAAGTGGCGCATCAGGCCGGCGACCTCGCGCCGCAGCGCGTCCTCGTCGATGGTCTTGACCTTGCGGTCCTTTATCACGACGCGTCCATCGACGATCACGGTCTCCACACCGCGGCCGGACTCGGTGTAGACGAGCTGGCGGGCGGCGCTGTTGTAGGGAAGATACGCCACGTCATCGAGATCGATGAGGATCAAGTCCGCCTTGTAGCCTGGCCGGATGGCGCCAAGCTGGCGATCGAGACCGGCGGTGCGGGCGTTGCCCAAGGTCGCATGCCGGAGCACCTCGTGTGCAAGTCCCGGCCCGGGCTCCGGCTCGCTCACCGCGGCCAGCAGGCAGAACATTTTCATGGCCTGGAATACGCTTTGCACGTCGCTGCCGCTGCAGTTGTCGCAGCCCAACCCGAGCCGCACGCCGGACTCGCGCAGATCGCAGACCGGCGCGATCCCGCTCTTGAGCTTGAAGTTGCTCAGATGGTTGAGCACGATGCCGGCCCCCGCGGCGGCCATCCGCTCGGCTTCCTGTCGCGTTATCCACACGCTGTGGACGATGTTGAGCCGCGGACCCAGCATGCCCGCGCGTTCGAGATAGCTGATCAGAGAGCCGTTGTGCTCGCCGAACAGCTCGCGCGCGATCAGCGCCTGCCCCTTGGTCTCGTAGACGTGGGTGTAGATGGAAAGATCGTGTCTGTCCGCCAGCTCGGCCAAGGCCGCCAGCATCTTCGGCGTGCAGCGCTGGGGCGCGAACGGCGCGACCGCCCAGTGCAAGGTTCCGCGCGCCGGCCGGTGCTTGAATTGATGCTCGAGGTAATCAAGCTGCTCGCCCATCGGCAAGGACATGACGCCTAGCATCTCCTGGACGTCCGCGGGCAGGCTGTCCCGGTGGCGAACCATGGCAATCGGCGGGACATCCGACACCATCGGTGAGAATACGACGCGGATGCCGGCCTCCCGATAGGCCGAGAGGACCGTGTCCGTGTACCGGTCGTTCAGCGGCGTCAAGCCGAGCATGTCCTGCACGGTAGTGATGCCGCAGCGCAGGGACTCCAGCGCACCGACCAGCGTGCGCGCCCGCACTTCCTCGAGGCTGCGGTTTTGCCCCATCGGCAGCGTGTAGAGCAGCCACATTTCGAGCGGCAGCTCCTCGAACAGGCCGCGGCATAACGTGTCATGGGAATGGTAGTGCGCATTGATGAGGCCGGGCACCACCAGGCGCCCGGAGGCCTCAAGGACTTCAACATTGCCCTCGGGCGCGAGGCGCGGGCCGACCGCAGTGATTCTGTCGTCTTCGATGAGAATGTCGGCTCCCGGCGGATGATGAACTTCACCATCATGGTCATAGACCTGCCCGCCACGGATCAGCAGCTTATTGGTGCCCGCCATTGCTAAAAATCGCGCGGCAGATGTTGCGCCCATTTGGCGCGCATGCGGGCATCGAGCTCCTTGCTCGCGCGCGCAACAATCGGGAAGGTGCTTCGCCGCGCGAACGGCCTGCATGCGTCGATCACGACGCGCGCATTGCGGCGATCGCTCTCGCCGTCATAACACATGGGGTCGAGGGCTGAGCTCCATCCGCCGCGGATGATCTCGACGTCCTCGCGCACATCGCAGCGGGTGCACATCGCCCAGATGACATCGTTGATGTTGGCAGGATCGATGTCGTCGTCCACCACGATGGTCCACCGGTTGCAGTAGGCGCCGGCGTGGCAGTGGGAAGCGACAAGTCCGGCCTGCTTGGAATGCCCGCCATAGAGTTGCTTGATCGAAACCGTCAGCCAGAAGCGGCTGCCGCCGGCTTCATGCGCCCACACCCCCTTGATCTCGGGCACGCCCGCCGCCTCGAGCTGGTTCCACACCGCTCCACAGCGATAGGTGCCGAGATAGAAGGTGTTGTCGTTGGGCGGCACGGCGGGAATGGCGCCGAGCAGGATCGGGTCGTCTCGATGCATCATGGTGGAGATGCGGATTGCGGGCTCAGGCCTGCTACCGCCCGCGTAGTACCCGGTCCATTCGCCCAGCGGTCCTTCCTGGATGTCATCGCCGGGGTGGATCAAACCCTCGAAGGCGATCTCAGCATTGGCCGGCACGGGGAGCCCGGTGCGCGGCATGTTGAAGACCTCGACCGGCTCTCCCAGGATACCGCCTGCGGCCTCGTACTCGCTCTTGCCGTAGGGGATCTCCAGTCCCGCAAGCATGAACAATGCCGGATGCATGCCGACGATGACCGCCACGGGGCAGGGCTGGTTGCGCTCGTGGTACTTGGTCATGATGATGCGGCCGTGCTTGCCGGGCGACATCATGATGGAAGCGACGTCAGGGCCCTGCGTCTGGATACGGTAGCAGCCGCTGTTGATCCACCCGGAATCCGGGTCCTTCATGATCACCATGCAGGCAGTTCCGATGAAAGGGCCGCCGTCGTGCTCGTGCCAGACCGGCGTCGGAATCTTCTCCAGGTTGATCGCCTTGCCTTCGAGCACGTTCTCCAGCAGCGGACCGCCATTGACCGCGCGCGGCTCGAAGCTTGGTGCCTGCTTCATGTAAGAGCGCCACCACAGCACGAGATCCATGTCGGAGCCCTGCGGCGGGAGGCCGAGCGCGACATTGATGCGCGGCACCGAGGTGAGAATGTTGGCGAGCACCCGGGTGCCCTTCGGGAACCCGGGAACCTGGTCGAACATCACGGCGGGATTTCCCATGCGCCGCTGATAGATGTCGACAATCCCGCCGATCTCCTCCTTGGGCTCGGCTCCCGTGATCACCTTGAGCTCGCCGGCGGCCTCGATCCCAGCGATCCAGTCCCTCAGATCCTTGTTCGCCACGGTTGCTGTCTCCTTGTTGCACCGCCATTGAATTCCGCGGCGCTTTTAGTCACACAATGGGGGCGAGCTGACAATCCCAGGCATTCGATCGAGAACGGGCGCGGCGCATGAAGGCTCCGAGATTTGGCTACGTGCGGCCGGAAAGGCTTGAGGATGCGATGCAACTCCTGGCAGAGCACGGTGATGATGCCCGCGTCCTCGCCGGCGGGCAAAGCCTCATGCCGGTGCTCAACATGCGCCTGGCGCACCCCAAGCTGCTGATCGACATCAACGGCATCGATTCCCTCAACGGAATCTCGCGGCAGAATGGGACGGTCCGCATCGGCGCGCTCGCTCGTCATGTCGAGGTGATGGAGTCGCCCATAGTCGCTCAACACCTGCCTCTGATCGCAGAGGCGATGCCCCAGGTGGCGCATGTGGCGGTCCGCAACCGCGGAACGTTCGGCGGCAGCATTGCGCTCGCCGACCCGTCGGCCGAGCTCCCGGCCTGCATTGTCGCATTGGGAGCGCGCGTCGTGCTGCAAAGCACTCGCGGGCGCCGTGCTGTTCCGGCGGAAGAGTTCTTCCATGGTCTTTACGAGACGGCGCGCGAGCCGGACGAGCTTGTCGTGGAAGTGCTCCTTCCGGAGCAGCGGCGCGATTGCGTCTCGGTGTTCATGGAGCTCTCCCGCCGCCACGGTGATTTCGCTCTTGCGGGCCTTGCCTGTTGCACCCGCATCGAGCAGGCGACCCTGCGCGAAGCTCGGCTCGTTTATTTCGGCAGCGAGGTCAAGCCGACGCTGGCGAGGCACGCCATGGCGGCCGTCGAGGGCAAGCCCTGGTCAAGCACAGTGGGCGAGGCGGCCTGTGCTGCGTTGGCCGATGATCTTGATCCGATCGACAATATCTTCGGAAGACCGGCAACGAAGCTGCATCTCCAGCGCGTGCTCACCCGGCGCGCCCTCGCCAAGGCGATGGAGCGAGCGCGTGTGCAATGAGGCTGCAGGAAGAGGCAGGTAAATGAAAGCAGCGGTGATTGAAAAACAGGGCGGGATCGAGAACATCGTCTATCGCGACTTTCCCGATCCAGTGATCGGACCGGGCGATCTGCTGATCCGCGTCAAGGCATGCGGGCTCAATTATTTCGACATATTCGTGCGGCGAGGCATGCCCGGATTGCCGGTGCCGATGCCCTGGATCTCGGGGGGTGATGTGGCCGGCGAGGTTGCGGCCGTCGGCGCAGACGTCAAGGGGTGGAAGGTCGGCGATCGCTGCATCATCGATCCGCTCACCAACGAGGGGATGATGGGAGAGGAAGTCCAGGGCGGCATGGCAGAGTACTGCCGCATGCCGCATGATTTCGTCATTCCGCTCGACCCGCGCCTCTCGTTCATCGAGGGCGCCACCATCCCCGCCAATTACGGCACCACGTTCCGCATGCTCTTCACCAACGGCGACATGCAGCCCAACGACCTTGTGCTCGTTCTTGGTGCGAGCGGAGGGGTCGGCACCGCCACGGTGCAGGTCGTCAAAGCGTACGGCGGCCGCGTCATCGCCTGCGCCGGCACCGACGAGAAATGCGCGCGGCTCAAGGAGCTCGGCGCGGACCATGCCATCAACTACGGCACTCACGATTTCTCGCGAGAGGCCTGGAAAATCAGCGGCAAGAAAGGGGTCGACATCTGTGTCAATTTCACTGGCGGGGATACCTGGAACCCGTCCATCCGCACGCTCAAGCCGCACGGCAAGCTGTTGACCTGCGGAGCAACGGCGGGCTTCGATGCGCGCACCGATATCCGCTACATCTGGCAGCGGGAAGTGACGATCTGCGGGTCGAACGGTTACACCAAGGAGGATGTGACAAAAGGGATGCTTGCGATGGCGGAAGGCAGGATCAAGAAGCCGCAGATACGCACGTTTCCGCTTTCTCAGCTCGGCGAGGCCGAAGCCGTGATGGAATCGCGCGATTTCTTAGGCAAGATCGTCATGATTCCGTGAGCGTGAATTGTCGGTAGGGGCAGGTTGCAAGCCCGCCCCTACAGCGACGTTGGAAAACCTTGAGGGGAGGACCTTAATGGGCGGCGTCAAGCAGGGCTGGAACGGTCGGTTTTTCGAGGACTTTCAGGTGGGCGACATCTATCGCAGCCGCCTCGGGCGCACGATCACCGAGACCGACAATATTCAGTTCACGATGATTACCAACAACACCAACCAGATCCATTTCAATACCCACTATGCCAGCCTGACCGAGTTCAAGAAGCCGTTGGTGAACAGCGCGCTCACCCTTTCGGTCGTGGCCGGACTGGGGGTGTCCGATCTCAGCGAAAACGGCTTTGCCCTGGGTTGGGACTACATCAAGCTGCCCCATCCGGTGTTTCCCGGCGATACCCTCTATTCTGAATCCGAGGTGATCAGCGTGCGCGAGTCGAAGTCTCGGCCCGCACAAGGGGTGGTGAAGGTGCGCACCCGCGGGCTCAATCAGGACGGAATCGTGGTGATCGAGTACGAGCGCTCCATCATGGTCTGGAAGAAAACGCATGCACCGCTGATGGCCCTCTTTCCCGAGCCAAAGAATGCGTGATGCCCATGCAGGGGCCCCCTGCGAAGGCGCGATGGAGGCGTTGCGGAGGAGCCCAGATGGCTAGCGAACCCACTCGCACATTGCCGCTCAGCGGAATTACGGTGATCGAGCTCGGCCACAGCGTGGCCGCGCCGTATGCGTGCGAGATACTCGGCGACCTCGGCGCCGACGTCATCAAGGTCGAGAAGACGGACGGCGACGACGCGCGCAAGTGGGCGCCGCCCTATTGGGGCGCCATGTCCGCGACCTTCCAGAGCTTCAACCGCAACAAGCGCTCGATCGTCGTGAATCTCAGGGATCGCATGGAGCGCGAGCGCTTGCGCCGGCTCATCGTCGAGCGTGCCGACGTAGTCGTTCAGAACTTGCGCCCGGGCTCCGCGGCCGAGTTTGGTCTCGATGCAGAGACGCTGCGCGGGCTCAAGCCGTCTCTGATCTATTGTACCATCGGCGCCTTCGGAGCGACCGGCCCATTGAAGGACCTCCCCGGATACGATCCACTGATGCAGGCGTTCGGCGGGGTGATGAGCGTGACCGGAGAGCCGCAGCAACAGCCGGTGCGCGCGGGCACTTCCATCATCGACATGGCCACCGGCATGTGGTCGGTCATTGGCGTGCTCTCTGCTCTCCTGCAGCGGCGCGACCACGGCAGAGGTTCGTCGATCGACACCTCGTTGCTCGAAACGGCGCTGGGCTGGATGTGCTATCACGCCGCCAATTATCAGGCATCGGGCCAGCTGCCGCAGCGACACGGCTCCGGCGTCGCAATGATTGCCCCTTATCGCGGCTATGCCTCGAAGGATGGGTTCATCGTCATCGCGGCCGGCAACGACAAGCTCTTTGCTTCGCTTGCGCGTGTGCTCGGCCATCCCGAGTGGGTCGACGATGCGCGTTTTCGCACCAATCCGGACCGGGTGAAGAACCAGGATGTGCTCTATCGCTGGATCGAGGAGCTCATTGCGAGGCGCACGACCAAGGAATGGGCGGCCGTTCTGGACGAAGCCGGCGTGCCGAATGCGCCGATGCAGACCATTGCGGAGGTGCTGGAGCATCCCCAGACCAAGGCGCTGGGAATCCTGCAACGCAGCCCGCAAGGCGACATCACGCTCATTGGGCTCCCCATGTCGTTCGACAGTGCGCGTCCGGCTTTCCGCCGTGCTCCGCCTGCCCTCGGCGCCCACACGGCGGAGATTCTCGACGAACCAATGCCTGCAACCGCTGCCGTGAAACGATAATTGTTATTTGCTCTTGGTTTTTTTGGTAGGGGCGACGCATTGCGTCGGGCAAATGGGCGAGGCAGTGCCTCGCCCCTACGGATAAACGAGAAGGCTCTGCGGGGGTGGGCGAGGGCAGGGAGGATGCGATGAACGTAATCCAATCCGTGCCGGACGAAGCCGTTCAGCTCAGCCTGGGCGAGACCTGGCCCGAGATCCGCGGTCTGGTGCGGCGCATCTGCTCCGATTTTCCCGGCAGCTACTGGCGCAAGCTCGATGCTGAGCAGGCCTATCCGGCGGAGTTTGTGGACGCCCTGACCAAGGCGGGGCTCCTTGGGGCGCTCATCCCCGAGGAGTATGGCGGGCTCGGCCTGCCGTTGAGCGCGGCCGCAGCGACGCTGGATGAGATCCATGCGGCCGGCTGCAACGCCGGCGCCTGTCACGCCCAGATGTACATCATGGGGACGCTGCTGCGTCACGGCAGTCCCGAGCAGAAAAAGAGATATCTTCCGGAGATCGCGGCCGGAACATTGCGGCTGCAAGCCTTCGGGGTGACGGAACCAACGACAGGTACCGACACCACCAAGCTCAAGACTCGGGCGGAGCGGCATGGCGAGCACTACGTCGTGAACGGGCAGAAAGTTTGGACCTCGCGGGCGCTGCAGTCGGATCTCATGCTTCTGCTCGCGCGCACCACGCCGCTCGATCAGGTAAAGAAAAAGCGCGAAGGCCTTTCGGTATTCCTCGTCGACATCAAGTCCTCGCTTGGGCACGGGCTCGACATCAAGCCGCTGCCGGCCATGATCAATCACAACACCACGGAAGTCTTTTTCGACTCCCTTCGCATCCCGGCCGAGAACCTGATCGGTCAGGAAGGCCGGGGCTTCCGCTACATTCTCGACAGCATGAATGCCGAACGCATCCTGATTGCGGCGGAGTCGATCGGCGACGGGCGCTGGTTCATCGAGAAGGCCTCCAAATATGCATCCGAGCGGATCGTGTTCGATCGGCCGATCGGCCGCAATCAGGGGGTCCAGTTTCCGATCGCCCGCGCCTATGCCGAGATCGAGGCGGCCGCCCTGATGGTCGGCAAGGCTGCCGCCCTGTTCGATGCGGGCCGTCCCTGCGGTCCTGAAGCCAACATGGGAAAGCTGCTCGGCTCAGAAGCCGCATGGCATGCGGCCGAGGCGGCGATGCAATGCCATGGCGGCTTCGGCTTCGCGCGGGAATACGACATCGAGCGGAAGTGGCGGGAGACCCGCCTGTTTCAGATCGCACCGATCTCCACCAATCTCGTGCTCGCCTACATCGCCGAGCATGTGCTCGGCATGCCGCGCTCGTATTGACGCAGGGGCGAACGGAACCCGATCAGAGATCGGGACTTCGCCGTTGCCCGCATGCGCCCCGCACGTCCGTACGCGAGCTACGTCCTCTTTCCTTCTCGGCACTCCGGCCGAGTCTAGGCGAGCTCCACGCCTTCGTGATTGAGCAGCCAGCGTTTTCGCTGTATGCCGCCGCCATATCCCGTCAGCGACCCGTCCGAGCCGATGATGCGATGACATGGCACGACTATACCCACGGGGTTCGCACCATTCGCCAGCCCCACGGCTCGAACAGCCCTGGGGCAGCGGAGCCGAGTAGCCAACGCGCCATAACTGAGGGTTTGGCCAACTGGAATCCTGCGGAGTGCCGCCCACACGCCGCGCTGAAAGAGCGTTCCGCCGGTTTCCACCAGTACCCCGTCGATTGCAGTCAGCTCTCCGGCGAAATATGCCTTTACGGAGTGCCACACCGCAGATCGGGAGCCTCTGTCGATCACGGTGACGCCACCGACACCGTAATGAAGCCGCAGCAGCCGGTGCATGCGCGCGGCATGGTCTTCCCAATCGACCACCCGCAATCGATCCTGCTCATCAGTCAGCAGGATCAGCCTGCCGATTTCCGTCGGCAAGGATTCTCGAAAAAGGGACAGGACGGGCATCGCCTTGCTCTCTTTGTAAGCTGGTTCCCGCTGGGCGACGACCAGAGCTTCACTGCCGTGGATGACTTCACTGATGGCATTTTTCTGCATGGAGCTTGCTCTTTCGGTACCGACCAATGTCAGGCCGCTTCTGAAGGCGCTTTGATTTCGCTGTTGTTGCAGTACCCCACGTAGCATACGCAGCAGCCCGAAAGCTTCGGTCGCGATCGAATTATCTTTCCATCCGGTTGATCACAGAAAAGCAGCGGCTACTCAGGCACGATCTCTGGTTTGTTGTTGGGGAATTTCGCGATGGTCGCCGCATCCACGTTGAGATGCTGGGCCACCAGCTCCGGCGGCGTGTGGGTCAGCCAGTCCGAGAGAGACACGTCAGCGAAATAGGAACTCCTGAACACCTCCAGAAACTGCAGGTCGGTATCGCCTACATTTTTGATGTAGTGTCCATTGCTGCGTTTCACATACCCGATATCGCCTGGATTGAAGTCCAATGTCACTGCCTTGGGCCCGGTGTTGAAGACGGTCATGCGTCCCTTTCCCTTGATCCAATATTGCCATTCGTCGGCATTCGGGTGCCAATGCATCTCGCGAAGGGCTCCGGGACGAAGCGTCACCAGCGCTGCAGCGATGGTCTTGGAGACGATGAAGTTGTGACTGTCGGCGATCCGCACCTCCCCGCCTTTGGTCTGGCGCGTAGGCGGCATCGAGCCGAGCGAGAAGGTGAACGGATTGGGCGGAAAACCCTCCGGCGCTCTCACTGCGGCGCGATCCGCCTCCAGAGCGCCGGGCATCTTGCCCTGAAAAATCCAGAGCTGGTGCAGAGGTATTTTCGAGAACGTCTCGGCCGGAACGCCGAAATTTTCGGCGAGTATCTCCGGAGGCGTATGGGCGAGCCAATCCGACAGGAGCAGGGTATTGAACTCGGTCGCTTTGCCGTCGTCGAAAGCCAGGATGAACTCGCAGCCGTCCGGTCCGAGGCCTTGCAGCGAGTGCGGCAGGCCGGCGGGGAAATACCAGAGATCGCCTTCCTTCACGTCGGCCACATAAGCGCGGCCCACTTCGTCGAGGACGGTAACCCGGCAATTGCCATATGACATGAACCCCCATTCCGCGGCCAGGTGCCAGTGCAGTTCCCGTATGCCTCCGGCAGTCAGCCGCATGTCGACGCCGGATATGGTATCCGATATGGCAAAATCGGCTTGCGTCACCTGACGCGCCCAGCCCCCGTTCTGGATACGCCTTGGAGAGTTGTTGAACGACGCCCAGAACATCGGCATGTCGCCCGCGTCGGTGGGCGGCGGAGACTGGGCCGAAGGAAACTGGCCGGCGAGCGCCGAGTTGCTTGGGCCGGGGTCGGTGACGCTGGCGGGGTTCGTTGCGTTGATCGCCCCCTGGGGCGGCTCGTCGGGGTTGCCGAACGTCGCCGGCTGCGCATTCGCCGCCGTCATCATGGCGCCCGTGGCCGTAACTGCCAATATCTCACGTCTCGATAACATCGCTTGCTCCTTGTCTTGATGCTCAGCCGTTCGGGTGTTCATGGTCACGTGCTGCGATAGAATGTGATTGCTCGAAGGAGGCTTGGCGCGTCCATGCCCCGGTGATGAAGCCGCTGGTTTTGCATAGATCGGTCCGCATTCCATCTGCCGCAACCAGCGTAGGTTGCATCTGTCGAAACGTCACGAGCCAGACTACGCGATCGGATGTGCGAATGCTCTCGGGGCGATGTGCAACGATGGTCGGCGGCATGCCGGTCGATCGCAGCAGCTCGTTTGGCGCCTGCCGCTTAATCGTGCTTGAAAGCATCAAAGTTCGGGTTTAACGAATCATCCCAGGCAACCCTTGGATCTCGTACCGGCACTTGCATTCATCTCGGCAAAGGACGTCAACATGAAACGGTATGTTGCGGCGCTCGTCGTCGGCTCTGCATTTTTCGCGGGATCCGCGCACGCCGAAATGACGCCGATTCGATTCATCATGGATTGGGCCTTCGAGGGCGCGCAGGCGATCTGGCCGACCGCTGCCGAGAGTGGGTGCTTCGCGGAACAACGCTTGGACGTGAAAATCGACCGAAGCTTCGGGTCGGGCGATGCTCTCAGCAAGCTCGCATCCGGCGCTTACGACATTGGCGTCGCGGATTTCAGCAGCTTGATTAACTACGACGCAGCGCATCCGGACGACAAGATAGCCGCAGTGCTGGTGATCAGCGAGCGTTCGGCGATGTCGATCGTCACCTTGAAGAAGTACAACATAGCCAGGCCACAGGATCTGGTGGGTAAGAGAATTGCCGACCAGCAGGGCGAGGCAAGCCGCGTCATGTTTCCCGCCTTCGCCAAGGCCAACAACATCGATCCGAGCAGCATCACCTGGATTTCGGTCGCGCCCAATCTCCGGCAGCCGATTCTCGTAAAAGGGGAAGCCGATGCTGCGGCCGGTCATCGGTTCACGATTCTTGTCGGGCTGCGCGCTCTCGGCGTGAAGGACGAAGAGATAACGCTGCTGCCCTACGCCGATTGGGGGGTGCGGGCCTTTGGAAACTCCGTTGTGGTCAAGAGACAATGGGCGAGCGCCCATCCGGAGGCGATGCGCGGATTCGTGAAATGCGCAGTGACTGCCGTCAAATTGTCCATCGCCAAGCCGGAGCAGTCAATCGCATGGCTGAAGAAGTACAATTCTCTCATCGACGAGAGATTCGAATTGCAGGGGCTCGAATTTTCCAACAAGCTCGCAATCATAACCGATGAGACCAAAAAGAATGGACTTAGCACGTTCTCAAAGGAGCGTCTCGACCAGATCCTGACCCAGATTTCGGACGCCTTGCAGGTGAAGAAGCCGGCTCAGGATGAGGTCTGGGTGCCGGAGTACCTGCCGTCCCAGGCAGAATTGAAGCTGCAGTAGCGCGACCCAGAACTTGATCCGCTCGTTCGGCAGGAATTGAGGTCGGCTGGCCGAAACCATCGGTTCGAGGACCTCATACATTTGTTGCGGGCGACCTCCAGGCATGAGCTCCACTGCTAGAATCGTAGATTGCTGTGAAGGCGTGTTTGCGATTGGGTTTCATCGCTCGCGCATAGCAGGCGATGGTTTCGCTTTGGGGACCGATGGCCGCGCATCGTGAGCTTGTTGTCGCTGGTGCAACCGTCCTGTCGGACTTTGCCGCAGCACCGCAGCCCAAGGATATCTTCATCAAGGACGGAAGGATCGTTTCAATCGCCACACCGGCAGAAAGAATCGATCGTGGTGCAGTCATTGTGGATGGCCGACGCAAGCTTGCCATACCCGGTCTGATCAACGCGCACTATCACTCCCACGACGTGCTTTCACGTGGAGTGTTTGAAGACATACCGCTGGAAGCGTGGATCGTCCTGGCGATCCTGCCGCCGACACGCACGCTGACCGCGCGGGAGGTCAGGTTGCGTACCCTGCTCGGCGCCATCGACTGCCTGCGCAATGGAATCACGACCGTTCAAGACATGCTCGGCTGCGGACCGGGATCCGAGGCGCATGTCGAGGCGGCGATAAAGGCCTATGAGGATGTCGGGATTCGCTGCGTGTTGGGTCTCCAGGTGGGCGATCGGCCGCCGATCGATTGCCTGCCTGGTATCCGCGCGGATCTGCCAGGCGACCTTGTCCCGTTGCTCTCCGGAAAACCACCGGAGGCGAGGCAGATCGTGGACTTCGTATCGGCGCCGATTGCCACGAACACCGTCAACCGCCTCTCGTTCGCCATCGCGCCGGGCTCGCCGCAACGCTGCTCGTTCGAGTTGCTGAAAGGTCTGGCTGAGCTGTCGGCACATCACCATTTGCCCCTAATCACGCATGTGAACGAATCGAAATTGCAGATCTACCTGGCGCAGGAGCTTTATGCCGAGCACGGCGGCTCTCCGATCGATTTTCTCTCCGCCGCCGGGGCGTTCAACAAGCGGCTGTGCATGGCGCATGGCATTTGGTTCAACGACCAGGAGATTGATCGCATCGCCGAGGCCGGGGCCGCTGTCGCAACATGCCCAACCAGCAATCTCAAGCTGAAGAACGGCGTTGCGCCGTTGCGGAAGCTGAGGCAAGCGGGCGTGCGGCTCGCTCTTGGTGCCGATAACACCAGCGCCGGCGACGCGCAGAACGTATTCGAGGCGATGAAGCTTGTCTGCCACCTCAGCGCCGCGAAGGGCACGGGCCCAAGCACGATACGCGCACGCGACGCGCTGGCGATGGCCACCGCCGGAGGCGCCGACGTGCTGGGACTGAGCACCAAGGTCGGCAAGATCCAAGTTGGGATGTCTGCGGACCTGACGCTTCTCGACCTGTCCGACCCGAGCTATATCCCGCTCAACGATGCCGTTCGACAGGTCGTCTATTGCGAGTCCGGCCGGGGCGTTCATACCGTGATCGTCGACGGCGAGGTGGTCATCGCCAATCGGCAGGTGTTGACGCTCGATTATGATGAGGTGTTGGAGGAGGCTCACGCGCTGTCCGAATTCCATATGCGCGACAGCCGTGACCATCGCGCACGTCTCGAACCGGTATTGCCGTACATCTTGAAAGTCGTGCGCGATCAGGGCGCGCGGCCGCTCGCCTTCAGCCGCTGGCCGTCCGCGGACGATGGGCTGGCCGGCGATGAGAGCGCATCCTGTTGAACAGCGCTCACCCGACATCACCGACGATGCGCAGGTCGTGGTCGGCTGCGGGCGACTCCGATCGTTTGCTGCGCTCCGGTCGGAGCTGTTTGCTCCCAGGGTATTTTCGCCCTTGTCCCGAGCGCGCCGGGCGCGGATAGTACGGACAGCCGGCCGTCATGGATAAGGTCTTGATGAATCTCCAAGCAGTTTCGCTTCGGCAGCAAGTGGAACAGGAACGGCACACGGGCGCACGGGCGTTCATCAACTTGAAGGATATCACTCTGGCGTATGCCGCCGATGCGGGCGCGTTGACGATTGATCGCGTCAGCATGGAAGTCGGCCAGGGCGAATTCGTTGCCGTCGTCGGACCGTCGGGCTGTGGCAAATCGACACTGATGAAGCTGGTGACGGGGCTGTTGCCGGTGACCTCGGGCGAGGTGATCGTCGATGGCAAGGCGGTGCGGCGCCCGATCAAAGGCGTCGGCATGGCGTTTCAAAACTCGACGCTGATGCCTTGGCGGACGACGCTCAAGAACGTCCTGCTTCCCTTCGAGATCGTGCAGCCGTTCAAGCGCGAGCGCAGGCAAAAGCGCGCCGAGCATGAAGCGCGTGCGCAAGCCATGCTGGATGCCGTGGGATTGGGCGCGTTCGGTGCCAAGTATCCCTGGCAGTTGTCGGGCGGCATGCAGCAGCGGGCCAATCTCTGCCGGGCGCTGGTGCACGAGCCGAAACTGCTGATGCTCGACGAGCCGTTCGCCGCGCTCGATGCGTTCACGCGCGAAGAGCTCTGGGGCGTCATGCAGGGGCTGTGGCTGCGGCAGCGTTTCAGCGCAATGTTGGTCACGCATGACCTGAGGGAGGCGGTCTTTCTGGCAGATCGAGTCTTTGTCATGAGCAGCAAGCCCGCGCGCGTCATCCTCGAGCGAAAGATCAGCCTGCCCAGGCCGCGCACGGTCGACGGGAGCTTCGAGCCGGCATTTGTCGATCTTGTCCACGAGCTGAGAGGCAAGATCTTCGAGGCGCGGTCGTGAAGCCGACGTTGCGCAAGCGCATAGCGCTTAATTCGATGCCGTGGCTGCTCAGCGCGCTGTTGATCGTTTGCTGGCAAATCGTAAGCACCAAGTCCGGCATTTCCCACGCGATCTTTCCCTCGCCGGGCGAGGTGCTGCTCGCCTTCAGGCAGTACAGCTCCGCCTTGGCAGAGCATGCCGCTCACACCGTCATTACGTCGTTGCTGGGTTTTCTGCTGGCGCTGATTGGCGGCATCCTGATCGGCCTTGCTATCGGGGCGTCGCGCGCGGTCTACAGCGGGGTCTACCCGCTCCTGGTCGCGTTCAACGCGATTCCCAAAGTCGCGTTGTTGCCGCTGTTCGTGTTGTGGTGCGGCATCGGGGTCATGCCGGCGGTGTTGACGGCGTTTTCCCTGGCGTTCTTCCCGATCGTGGTGAACGTTGCAACCGGGTTGGCGACGATCGAGCCGGAAATGGAAGACGTCATGCGCGCGCTCGGGGCCCGGCGCGACGAGATCCTTCTGAAGGTCGGAATTCCGCGCTCCTTGCCGTACCTGTTCGCCTCGTTGAAGGTCGCGATTACGCTCGCCTTCGTCGGCTCCGTGATCTCGGAGACGGTAGCCTCCAACGAAGGCATCGGCGTACTCATGATGGCGGCATCGTCGCGATTTGAAGTGTCGCTGGTGTTTGCCGGGCTGATCGTCATCGCGGCGCTTGCGGTCGCGGCCTACGGCATTTGCGGTTTGGTTGAAAGCCGCATGGCGCACTGGGCATTCCGCGCGCGTGGTGGCGAATAACTGCTGGGCGGTCCGGCACCGGTTCGCTATGATAGCGTGGATGCGCCGCCTACCGGCGAGCAGACAGACGGGGACCTTGGGCGATGGCCATTGCGCCGTGGAAAGCGACATGTATTCAGTGCGTCAGCAAGCTTGCGGTGAAGGGAGCCGACCGCACGGCAGCGTGGTCGATCATCGCGTTGAATATCCGCAATGCCTTGCGGCTTATCGGGCAGGCGGTCGCAACGGATACCCCTGCGAAGCTGGTGGTGATGCCGGAATTCGCGATGCAGGGGCCGCCGCACGGGTTTCCCGTCGCGCAGTGGATCGATCACGCCTGCTGCACCATTCCCGGCCCGATTACCGAGCCTTTTCAGAACTTCGCGCAACGCCATCGCATCTACATCGGCGGCCATCAGTTCGAGTGCGACCCGCAATGGCCGGGACGCTACTTCAACAGCTGCTTCCTGATCGCGCCGGGCGGTGACGTTGTCCTGAGATATCGTCGTATCAACACCGCGGCCTTCCCGTCTCCGCACGATTTCATGGACGCCTACCTGGCCCGGCATTCGATGGCCGAGGTCTTCCCGGTCGCCGACACCGAGCTGGGCCGCATCGCGATGATCCCCTGCGGCGAGGTCAATGTTCCTGAAGTCGCTCGGGTGTACATGATGCAGGGTGCCGAGGTGATCTTGCATCCGACCAATTCCCCGCGGCGGCCCGCCCAGGAAGCGGCCAAGGTCGTGCGTGCTGCTGAAAACATGGTATATCTCATCAGCGCCAATGTCGCAGGCGGCATTGGATTCTCGTTTGACGGATCGGTGCCGGGCGGCCGATCGCACATTATTGACTTTCTCGGGCGCACTTTGGCCTATGAGGACGGTAACGGAGAGACGGTGAGCGTTTCGGCGATGATCGAGCTCGACGGACTGCGCGCGGCTCGAAGAAAAGACACCGGCACCGCCAATCCGCTGTTGCGCGCGCGCTGGGAAATGTATCGGCCGTTCTTCGCGTCGGCGAGCTTCTATCCGCCGAACCAGTTTCTGGAGGCGCCGATGGTCGATGGCGAGTCGACGCGTCCCGTTCTGACAGCGTCGCTCAAGAACATGGCCAAGGCCGGCATCATCGTGGAAGAATGACTGACGGTGCAGTGAAATGTTCGGAGAGGCAGAATGATCAGCGCCGCGGATAACGAGCTCTTGGTGCGGGTGGGGCGTGCCACCCCGATGGGCAAATTCATGCAACAGTTCTGGATACCGGCATGCCGCTCCTCCGAGCTGGTCGCCGATGCTCCGCCCATGCGATTGATGCTGCTCGGAGAGAAATTGATCGCATTTCGCGACACGGCGGGCCGGACTGGGATTTTCGACCATCGGTGCCCGCATCGATGCGCCTCGCTGTTCTTCGGGCGCAACGAGCAACACGGCATCCGCTGCGTCTATCACGGCTGGAAATTCGACGTCGACGGCAACTGTCTCGATCAGCCCAACTTGCCTGACAAGAACAAGTATCCGGCGGGGATGAAGGCGATTGCATATAAGACGGCGGAGCAGGGCGGTCTCGTCTACGTCTATATGGGTGAAAGTCAATCCGCTCCCCCGCCGCTTCCACAGATCGAGGCGTTGACGGCCGAGCCCAACGACAAAAACAATGCTCTTATTCACCGCGAATGCAATTGGCTCCAGGCGCTGGAAGGCGACGTCGATACGTCCCATCTGGCGTTCCTGCATGCCGGCTGCGTCGATGCGGAACGGATGGATCCGGGCGATACCCATACCTACCTGGTGAAGAACAAGACGCCTGAAATCGGCGTGAGCAAGATGCCTTACGGCACCATGTACGCCGCTTCACGCGACGCGATGGAAGGCTTCGACCACCACCGGTTCGCGCACTTCGTCTTTCCGTTCTGGGTTTGCTACCCGAGCGATCGTTTCGAGCGGAACATGTCGGCGAACGCATGGGTGCCGATCGATGATGAAAATACCATGATCTTCAACGTCGACACGCAACGTGCAGCGGGCCGGCAGAAGCAGATGTCATATGCGGATGGGACAGCCGTCCCCGGCTTGGCGCGTCCGATGGAATATCTGCCGCAAACGAACGACTGGATGGGCCGCTGGCGGCCGGCGCGCAACTGGAAAAACGACTATTTGATCGATCGGGGGATGCAGCAACGCGGTGAAAGCTATACCGGCGTGCCGGGCATTCCTCTCCAGGACCAGATGATCCAGGAGAGCATGGGGCCCATCGTCGACCGCACGCTCGAGCATCTCGGCTCGAGCGACCGGATGGTGATGATCACGCGCCGCGCGCTGCTCGATGCGGTTCGGGACTACAAGGAGAAGGGAATTCTCCCCAGGGTTCTGCATGAGCCCGGCTTGGCGAGACTGGCGCGCGGCGGCGACATGCTCGTGGCCAAAGACGAAGGCCTCAATTGGCTTGAGGCGTATGAAAAAGCCATGACCGCCAAGTATGGACCGGGCGCCCAGGTTGCGGCGGAATAACCGAGCGCCGGAACCTGCTGAGCCACCCCTGTTTGCAAGGAGTTGCAATGATCAGTCGATGTCTCTCGCGCATGATCGCCGCCAGCATCGCAGCTACGGGCGCCACTGCGTTCCTCAGCATTGCTGCGCTCGCGCAGGATGTGGTCAGGGTCGGCGCTCCTTTGCCGTTGACCGGTCCGCTCGCCCCGGAGGGCCTGAAGCAGAAACGCGGCTATGATCTGTGGGCCGAAACGGCAAATGCCAAAGGCGGGATCAAGGCCGGCGGCAAGACCTACAAGATCGAGATCGTCTACACCGATTACGCCTCGAACACGCCGCGCGCGGTACAGGCAGCCGAGCGGATGATTACGGAGGACAAGGTCAACTTCCTGTTCGCGCCGTTCGGCTCCGGTGCGACCAAGGCGGCGAGCGCCATTTCCGAGAAGTACGAAGTGCCGATGCTCGCGCCGACGGCGTCGTCGGCGGAGATCTTCGACCAGGGCTACAAATACATCTTTGCAACACTGACCGGGAATGCATCGGTATCGGTGCCGATCGCGAAGCTCGTGCATGAGAACAACAAGGACATCAAGCGCGTCGCCATCCTGGCACGCAACGATCTGTTCCCGCTGGCTGTGGCGCAGGAGTTCGAGAAGGCGGTCAAGGCGGAAGGCATGGACGTGGCGGCGTCGGAACGTTACGCCATCGGCACGATGGATCATTCGGCGGCGATCACTCAGATGCGCGGCGCGCGGCCCGACTGGTTCTATGCCTCGGGCTACATCAACGACCTGATCCTCATCCGCAGGCAGATGAATGATCTTGGCCTCAAAGCGCCGGTCATCACCATGCTTGCCGGCCCGGCCTATCATGAGTTCGCCGAGGCGGTCGGCCCGCTGGCCGAGGACATTACCAGCATGTCGTGGTGGACCCCTGCGGTCCGCTACAAAGGCAAGGACGCGTTCGGCTCGACTGAGGCGTTCAACGCCGCCTGGGCGAAGAAATACGGCGGCGAAGCCGACTACGTGGAAGCGGGCTCAGCCGCCTGCGGCGCCATCCTGCAGATGGCGATCGAGGCCGCCGGCACGATCGACCCGAAGAAGGTGCGCGACGCCATCTCGGCGACCGATGCCGAGACGTTCTATGGCAAGGTCAAGTTCGGGGCCGACGGGCAGATCAACTCGCTGCAGCCGCCGGTGTTTCAGCTCGTCGGCAGCAAGCCGGTCATTCTCTGGCCTCCGGCCATCAAGCAGGGCGAGCTGCGCTTCATGTCGCGCTGAGGCTCGGCCCGAGCGGCAGGCACAAGTCGCCGCGCGGGGCGCTATCAGATGTGAGCTCAGCGGTGCAGCAAGCTCCGTCTCCGCCGCGGGACCGAGACCCATGGGATAATACTTGCGGTGCGGGGAAGCGCGCCCGATCCCTCGAGCTCGGCGACGGACCCGCAGTCTCATGATCTATCTGCAGATCGCTGCCAACGGTCTGGTCCTCGGCGGGCTCTACGCCTGCATCGCCGTCGGTTTTTCGCTGGTGTGGGGCGTCCTCAACGTCATCAATATCCTGCACGGCACGTTCATCGTGCTGGGCTCTTACGTGGCCTATTTCGCCTACGTTCACCTGGGCATTCACCCGTTCGTCTCGATCGCCATCGCGGGCGGCGTGCTCTATGCGCTTGGGCATGTGCTGCAGGCCGGCATCATCAATCGTGTGGTCGCAGCGCCCGTCCTGATAACGCTCACGCTCACCTTCGGGCTCGATCTTATTCTGAACAACACCATGCTGGTGGCGTTCACCGCGGATTACCGCGGCATCACGCTCGCCCATCCGCTCGGCTCGCTGGAGATCGGCCCGGTGTTTCTGCCGGGCGACCGCGTCGCCGCGATGGCGCTCGCAATCCTGCTCACCCTCCTGCTTTATCGGCTGCTGCGCGACAGCTCGATCGGCCGCGCCATCGTCGCGGTGCGCATGGACCGCGAAGCTGCGGCACTGATGGGTGTCGACATCAAGGGCATCAACGCCATTACTTTCGGCATCGGCGCCTTCATGGCGGGCGCGGCCGGTGCGTTGCTCAGCATCATCTTCCCGATCTCGCCGCTCAACAGCCAGGTCTTTCTCGGCAAGGCCTTCGTCGTCTGCGTGCTCGGCGGGCTGGGCAGCGTTCCCGGCGCTCTCTACGGCGGTCTTGTGCTCGGCGTCATCGAGAGCTTCGGCTCTTATTGGATCGGAGCGGAGCGCGCAGTGACGCTGTCATTTGCCCTGCTGCTCCTCGTTCTGTTCGTCCGCCCCAGCGGCCTCACCGGCAGGCGCGGATACGAATGAAGACCTGGATTGTGGTTGCCGTCCTCGCTGTGCTGCTTGCGGCCCTGCCGCTGGTCGGCAGCAACTATCTGCTTCGCATCGCCACAACCGTGTGCATGTACACGGTCATGGCGCAGTCTTGGAATTTCATCGGCGGGCTCGCGGGCTATCCCTCGTTTGCGACCGCGGCATTTTTTGGCTTCGGCGCCTATACGTCGGCGATCCTGCAGAATCATGCCACGCCGATGGTCCTTGGCTGGGGCTCCGCCGGGCTCGCGGCGCTTCTCTTCGCCGCCTTTCTCGGCGGTGCGATCCTGCACTTGCGCGGCCACTATTTCGCGATTGCGAGCCTGATCATTGCCGAAATGCTGCGCGAGATCGTCAACACGCTGCCCGACTTCACCGGCGGCGGTAAAGGCCTCAGCCTGCCGTTCCTGCGCTTTTCCGTGACGGCGCAGGCGCAATTCTTCTTTTACGCCATGCTTGCGCTCGCGATCCTTTGCATGGCCGCTGCCATTATCATTCAACACAGCAAGCTGGGCTTTGGATTGCGCTGCATCCAGCAGAACGAGGACGCCGCGAACATGCTGGGCATCAACACCTATGGCTACAAGACCGCGGCCTTCTCGCTCTCCGCTGTGTTCGTCGGCGTGGCCGGCGCGATCTATGCCTCCTGGGTGAATTACATCGACCCGCCGGACGTGTTCGATATCCTGCTTGCGGTCAAGCCGATGGTGATGGTCCTCCTTGGCGGGCTTGGCACCATCTTCGGTCCGGCATTGGGCGCCGTCATCCTGCTGACCTTCGAGGAGCTCGTCTGGCGAAGCTTCCTCACCCTCCATGCTGCCGCGCTCGGCGGCATCATCGTCATATTGGTGCTGTTTCTGCCGAACGGGATTCTCGCGCTGATCCGTGAGCGGTTCCTCGACAGCGCGATACGTGGCTCGGCACCGCGGCCAGTTGATCGCGCAAGCAGAGCCGCGCGAGATCGTGAGCAGCAGGCGAGCGATCGAAGCTTGGCTGGGCTCGAACTACCCGGCTTCCCGTCCACGGCGAGCATCGTGACCGCGAGGGCGTCAAAACTTGCGATCGCAGGCCTGCAGGCCGGCTACGGCGACGTCCAGGTGCTCTGGGACGTGACGCTCGAGGTCGCAACGGGTGAGCTCGTCTGTCTGATCGGGTCGAACGGTGCAGGCAAGACCACGCTGATGCGCTGTATCTCGGGACTGCTTCCGATCAGCGCCGGCGAGATCCTGGTCGATGGCAGGAACATGACGCGGGCGACACCCGCGGATCTCGTTCGCGCCGGAATCGCACACGTCCCGGAAGGCCGACGGTTGTTCTCCGCCATGAGCGTGCGCGACAACCTCCTGATGGGCGGCTACCTGCGCGATGACAAGGAGCGAACCGCGGACGACCTCGAGCGCATCTATGCGGTCTTTCCCATTCTCGCCGAGCGGCAGCGACAGGACGCCGGTACGCTGTCGGGCGGCGAGCAACAGATGTGCGCGATCGGCCGCGGGTTGATGGCGCGGCCGAGCCTTCTGCTCATCGACGAGCTGTCGCTCGGGCTCGCGCCGCGCATGGTGGAGCTCCTGTCCGAGCGGCTGCGCGAGATCAACCGATCCGGCGTTGCGGTACTCCTCGTAGAGCAGGACGTGATGAATGCGCTTGAGCTCGCCGCCCGCGCCTATGTGATCGATCGCGGCCGGGTGACCAAGGTCAGCGCCTCGACCAGCCTTGCCAGCGACCCTGCGATCCGCGAAGCCTATATGGGGATTGCCTGATGCGTGATTTCTTGGGCGAGGACGAGGTCGTGATCGAAGCGACCCTGAACGGCCGGCCGCTCAGGCGCCGCGTCAAGGTGCGCCAGCATCTCGCCGACTTCCTGCGCCAGGAGATGGAGCTCACCGGCACCCATCTCGGCTGTGAGCACGGTATCTGCGGCGCCTGCACCGTGATGATCGACGGCCGCACTGCGCGCGGCTGCCTCACGCTCGCAGCGCAGATTTCCGGCAGGAGCGTGGACACCATCGAAGGCCTCGCCGAAAGCGGCAAGCTGGCGGAGCTGCAGGCGGAGTTCATCGCCCGCAACGCCGCGCAATGCGGGTTCTGCTCGTCGGGCATGCTGCTGACCGCTTACGAGCTTCTGTCGAGCGGCAAGACATTGTCGCGCGCTGACATCAGGGAATTCATCTCCGGCAACATGTGCCGATGCACCGGCTATCACGCCATCGTTGACGCGGTGGAGGCCGTCATCGCGCGGCGGGGAAGCACCTGATGTCGGCGCACGCACCATCGTGCATCGGTGCGCGCATTCCGCGGCGTGAGCTCCAACGCCTGCTCAGCGGGCACGGCCGCTACATCGACGATCTCAAGCTGCCGCGGATGCTGCATGCCTGCTTCGTGCGCAGCCCGCACCCGCACGCGAGACTCGTCTCGCTCGAGGTCGCGGCGGCGAAACGCGCGCCCGGCGTCGCCGCTGTCTTCACCGCGGCTGACATCAATCCGAGATGCGAGCCCTTCGTCGGCGTGGCGCTGCACCGGCCGGGGCATCGTTCCGCGCCGCAGCATCTCTTGGCCGCCGAGCGCGCAGTGTGGCAGGGCCAGCCTGTCGCCATCGTGGTGGCCGAGAGCCGTGCCGAGGCCGAGGATGCTGCAGAGCTCGTTACCGCCGAATGGCAGCCCCTGCCCGCGGTCGGCGATCAGTTGCAGGCCATCGCGCCGGGCGCGCCGGTCATCCATGTCGAGCTCGGCGACAACATCGCATTCGATTTTTCCCTCGAGAAGGGCGATCCGGCAAAGGCTTTCGCCGACGCTGACATCGTGATCGAGGAAGAGCTGCGCTTCGAGCGTCAGATGGCCATGACGCTCGAAGCGCGCGGGCTCATCGCCGACTTCAATCGAAGCGATGGCTCGCTCACGGTCATGCATGCGCACCAGTCGCCGTTCCAGATGCAGGAGATTTTCAGCCGCCACCTGAAAATTCCCGAGCACAAGGTGCGCGTGACCGCGCCCGATATTGGCGGTGGCTTCGGCATGAAGCTCAACGTCTACTCCGACGAGATCGCGACCGTGGTGGCGAGCATGCTGCTCGGCCGGCCGGTCAAGTTTTGCGTCGATCGGCTGGAGTCGTTCGTCTCTGATGCACAGGCACGCGACCATCGCATCAAGTGCCGCATTGCGCTCAAGCGGACCGGCGAGATCGCGGCGATGGAGCTCGACGATATCGCCGCCGTCGGCGCCTACGGCATGCCGATGCGCTTCAACGTTGCGGAAGGCATGATGGCAATCACCATGGCCGGCGCGCCGTACATGTTCGAGAGCTACAAGGGCCGCACGCGGAGCGTCTATGTCAACAAGAACTTGATCGGAATGTACCGCGGTGTCGGCATGCCATTCGCCTGCGTTGTCGGGGAGCTCCTGACGGACCTTGCGGCCGATGCTCTCGGCATCGATACGGCCGAGTTCAAACGCCGCAACTACCGGCCGAGATCATCACTGCCCTGTGTCACGCCGGGCGGCCAGCGGCTCGAGACCGTGTCCTTTCACGAATGCCTCGATAAGCTCGTCCACCTCATGAATTACGACGCGCTTCGCAGCGAGCAGGGCGAGCTGCGCAAGGGCGGGATCTACCGCGGCATCGGCATTGCCACGTTCTGCGAGCAGACCGCCTACGGCCCGCCCTACTATGGCCCGTCCGGCGCGTCGATCTCCACGCAAGACGGCTGCACGCTGCGCCTTGAGCCGTCCGGCTCCGTACGCTGCATCACGAGCCTCACCGACCAGGGCCAGGGCACGCTGACGAGCGTTGCTCAGATCGTGGCTGACAGCGTCGGGGTGTCGATCGATCAGGTCAGCGTGTCGGGCGGCGACAGCGCCATCTCGCCCTATGGCGGCGGCGCCTGGGCCTCGCGCGGCACCGCGATCGGCGGCGAGGCGGCGCTGCGCGCCGGCACGATGCTGAGAGAGAACATTCTCGCGCTCGCCTCCGCGCTCATCCAGACGCCGGCCGACACGCTCACCATCGCCGACAGCCAGGTGATCAATACGCGCAGCGGCCAGACCGTCATCAGCCTGGCCGACATTGGCCGCATCGGATATTTCCGCCAGGACACTCTGCCGCGTGACTTTGAGGTGCAGCTTTCGGTCAGCGCGAGCTTCGTCGCCAATGACAAGATGTACTACATGGCAAACGGCGTGCAGGCGAGCTATGTCGAGGTCGATTGCGAGACAGGCTTCATCAGGATGCTCGGCCACTGGGCGGTCGACGATTGCGGGCGAATCGTGAACCCGCTGCTGGTGGACGAGCAGGTGCGCGGCGGGGTCGTGCAAGGGATCGGAGCGGTTCTGTTTGAGGAGTGCGTGTACAGCGAGGACGCCAACCTTTTGAATGGAACAATGGCCGACTACCTTGTTCCGATGGCCGGTGAGATGCCCGACATCGCGGTTGATCATGTCGAGACGCCCGAAGCATCGACCAGGCTTGGCGCCAAGGGCATCGGCGAAGGCGGCCTGATCGGCGCGATGGGATCGGTTTGGGTTGCGGTCAATGATGCCTTGAAGCCGCTCGGCGCGAAGATACGCCATCAACCGTTTACGCCAGAACGCATACTGGACGCGTTGGCTCGCGCCCGCGTTGGCAGCGCCGGGCGAGCAACGGAAGTAGTTACGGTTAGATGAGGCGGTCGCGCCGTTTAACTGCCGTCTTCCACACTTCTTACGCGGCGGCCAATACGGCTTTCCTGATGGCCTCGGGTAAGGTGATCGAGCGAGTGCGCCAGCCGCAAAGCTGGTGCGATCCAGCCGGTGAAAGTCCGGTCCAAGTAAGGAGTAGCGTCCGCTTGGTAGCGAGTGTTGCGTGGCCGCTGGCGACAGCG
>Ga0185299_10001910_pt1 | contig 35539 bp, 26 predicted proteins | sample PaiPotPPA55metaG_FD_128002 | JGI IMG/M metagenome (GOLD analysis project Ga0185299, IMG submission 128002) | Iron sulfur acid spring bacterial and archeal communities from Banff, Canada, to study Microbial Dark Matter (Phase II) - Paint Pots PPA... ...
CAAAATCAACGCCGCCTTCGGTCGTCCCATGGCCATAAGCACCCCCATTCTGCACGGAAGATGCCTATATTCCCAGCAATACTATTGCCACTTATTTATGGGACAGCACACTAGTAGTTAACGGCCAAATTAGCGCGTCAGCGGCGAGCGCGATCTTTGCGTACAGCTTCGTCGATGAGGGCATCGAGTTCGTTGCGGGTGAGGGAAACGTGGGAACCGGAGGATTCGCCGGTGTCGTTGGTTTCCGGGAGCTCAGCGCCTCCGCCAGGCGGCGGAGTGACAAAATATCTCGTTCGCGCGGCCATCAACTTGGCGACTTCGCGGCTGGAGAGAAGGACGGGCCCGCCGGCCAGTTCCGCGGCAAGAACGATCTTGGCAAAGTGCTCGATGGTTTCCATGCGGAAGAAAGCCGTTAAAAGATCGGGACCGCAGGTGACCGCCCCGTGATTTGCCAACAGCAGTGCGTCGTAGTGCGGGACGAAGGGCTCGATCGCGGCGCTGAGCTCGGGCGTCCCGGGAGTGGCATAGCGCACGAGCGGAATCTGTCCGAGGCCAATGATCACTTCGGGAAGGAGGGCTTGATTCAAGGAGCGGCCCGCAGCTGCAAATCCGGTGGCCGTCGGGGGATGCGCATGACAGATGGCGTTCACATCGGGGCGCATGCGGTAGAACAATAGATGCATGGCGATTTCTGACGAGAATTTGCGTTCGCCGGCAAGCTGGCGGCCTTCGAGATTCGTGACCACGAGGTCTTGCGGCTCGAGCATGCCTTTGTTCATGCAAGTAGGAGTGGTGAGGATTAGGTCCTCGGCAAGGCGGACGGAGATGTTACCTTCGCAGGCGACGATGAAGCCGCGGTCGTACATCCACTTCCCCGCGGTACAAATCTCGCGGCGGTGTTGCTCTTCGCTTTTTTCGTGGGTGGGCCAGAGCGAGTTTGTGTTCATGGCGCGCCGTTCTTCCTTGCCCCGGAATTCTCCCGGGATGTTTTCTTGGGTCCCAAGCGACCGGAAACCCGCAGCGCACTTTATCACACTAGGCATAGATTCCGCGCAACTTTAGCGCGCTGCCCACGCGGTCAATCGCAAGCATATAGGCGGCGATGCGATTGTTCACTTTGTGCGTTTCCGCGTAACGGACGACTTCGTCGAAGGCGTTTTCCATAACGTCGAGAAGGCGCTCGTTGACTTCCCTTTCGCGCCAGAAGAAGCCCTGGCGGTCCTGGACCCATTCGAAATAACTGACGGTGACGCCGCCAGCGTTGCCGAGAATATCGGGCACAGTGAAGATGCCCTTGGCATCAACGATGGCGTCGGCTTGCCAGGTGGTGGGACCGTTGGCGCCTTCGCAGAGAATGCGCGCCTGCACCTGATGCGCGTTTTGTTCGGTGATTTGATTTTCAATGGCGGCGGGGATGGCGATTTCGCAAGGTTGGAAAAGCACGTCGCGTGCGGACATTTTTGTGCCGCCGCCTGAAAAATCTTGAAGCGGTTTTTTCTGAGTGTAGACCCAGTCAATCACTTTCGAAATGTCAAAGCCGTTCTCGTTGTAGAGGCCGCCGCCGATATCAGCAAGGCCAACGATCTTATAGCCCGCTCTTTGCATGAGCTGGGCCGCCAAGGAACCTACGTTGCCGAAGCCTTGCACCACGACGCGGCAGCCTTCTTTCTTGATGCCGAGCTTGGCCAAGGCCTTATCGCAGCAAATCATGACGCCGCGCCCGGTGGCTTCCCGTCTTCCGGCGGAGCCGCCGAGTTCGATGGGCTTGCCGGTGACGACGGCCGTCGTGGCCTCGCCCACGTGCATCGCGTAAGTGTCCATCACCCAAGCCATGGTCTGCTCGTTTGATCCGATATCCGGCGCGGGGACATCACGCTCTGGCCCTAGCCAGTCAGCGAGTTCGGCTGTGTAACGGCGTGTGAGGCGCTCCAGCTCGCCGCGCGAAAGTTTGCGGGGGTCGCAGATGATGCCGCCTTTGGCGCCGCCAAAGGGAATGTTCACAACGGCGCACTTCCAGGTCATCCAAGTGGCGAGGGCGCGCACTTCGTCGAGAGAAACATCAGGGGCAAAGCGAATGCCGCCTTTGCCTGGGCCGCGGACGGTGGAATGAAGCACGCGGTAGCCGACGAAGACGTCCAATTGGCCGTTGTCCATGCCGACGGGAATGTAGAGAGTGATTTCCTTTTTGGGATACTTCAGATAGCGATAGAGGCCTTGCTCGAGTCCCAGTTTTTGTGCGGCCACTTCGAAGCGCGCTTCCGCGTTCTGGTAGACATTCATCTCTTCCGGTACTCGGGCTTGCGACATGCAGAACTCTCCTTTGAGGCGGCGACGGCAGTGAAAGCTACGAACAATGCGCACCTCGGCCCGCGAAGGAATCTCAGGACCGATTTGCAGGGCCAAGAGAGATGGCTGGCGGGCTACCCCTTTACATGAAACTGAATTGACCGGTCCGCCAGACTCGCCTTTTGGCCGGGCCGCCAGTATACGAACCTGCTCTCGTGGCTGCAAGGGAGGGAGCTTCGCTGGATGAGGCAATTTTTTTTGGTGAACTTATTGCGGGGTTGTTGACGTCAGGAGAGATATTGAATGGTTTTTTCGATGAGATCGGAGGTTCCGTGGTAGGGATCGCCCGGGCTATCGAATTCCATGGAGCAGTAGCCTTTGTAGTTACTGTTTTTCAGAATGCCGAAGGTCTTTTCGAGATCGACATGGATTAGCTCGCCTTTTTCGTCGGCTTCCATAGCCTTTACGTGGCAGATGCTGTAGGCGTGTTTGAACATCGCCGCGATGCCTTTGTAAGCGTATTCCGTTTTGCCGGTGGCCAAGGTATTTGCAAAATCCGGGTTTGTGTGCAGCCAGGGACTGTTCACTTTTTCAATCACGCTGACGATGAAGAATGGATCTTCGCTGAGGGGATTATCGTTCTCGAGGTTTACGAGGATATTTTTCGCAGAGCCATACTCCACTACGCGGAGAAGACTGTCCGCACCGCGATCCAAATCCGGTTTTGAATCTTTGGCTGGCGGCATGTTTGTGCGCACGCTCGGAGAGCCGATGGATGCGGCTATGTCAATCCATTGTTTGCTGAAGGAGATAGCTTTTTCACGCTCGGCTTTATCTACGGCAAAGGGACTGTGCTCACCGTCGACGGCAATGTTTATGATGGCCCCGCCTGCTTTTTCAATGGCAGAGCGAAGGTCGTCGAGATATTTCGCATCAAGAGAGCGGAAATGTTCGCTCCATGGTTCGATCTTATTGATATTGAATTTTAATTTGACGTGAGGGAGGAAGTCTTTGAGGTCCATCTTGGGTGTGGAGGAATTGCTGTTTTTGTCGTGAGCACCCGCGATGAAATCGCGGAAGGGATAGGAAGCGATGTCAATTCGTTCGCGGGCTGCCGAAGGAAAATGGAAGCTGGGGACGGCGGTGGAAGCCATGGCGGTCTTCGAGCCTGGCCACAGCATGGCCGTGGCGGCGGTGGCAGCGGACCGCGCGATAAAATGCCTTCGTGTGGTGGGCGGCAAAGCGGCGCCAGTCTAGCAGAATGGGATTGGGGGCGCTATGAAGAGAGTGATTTTGAATTGGGCATCTGCGGGGATGGAGGAACTGCGTGGCAAACAAAGAGCTACCCGAGTCGCTCTGCTATAATCCGGGCAATTTTGCGGGATGCTGGCTTTCCGGAGACAACAAATGAATCGCACAATTCTTGTTCTATTCGGATTTCTACTATCGATCGTGCCTGAAACAGCTTTAGGGCAGGCGCCCGCCGATTTGCTCTCCCAGCTGACTAAGCCTCATGACTACGTTCTAAAACGGATATCGAGTTACGACCGAACGGGGGGCAACAACGACTACCGACCGCTCGGCGCGGGAGAAACGCTCACCCTTTTGGACGAAGCGGGGCCGGGCGAAATTTCGCATGTGTGGATCACCATTGCGAGCGATGAGAGATTCCATTTGAAGAAAATGGTGCTGCGCATGTACTGGGACAGCGAGACTTCACCGAGTGTCGAGGCTCCCGTTGGAGACTTTTTCGGATTGGGCCTGGGAGAATACATTCTCTATCAGTCCGTGCCGCTTTCGGTGGGAGGAAACAAGGCTCTAAACAGTTTCTTCCCGATGCCATTTCAGAAACATGCGCGCATCACGCTTACGAACGAAGGCAGGCGGCGGGCTGAGGCGGTCTATTGGAACATCGATATGCGCGCCTACAAGGCGCCGCTGCCAGGAGATACACTCTACTTTCACGCGCAGTATCGGCAAGCGACTCCGAACAAGGCATTCCCGGAGAGCAAGCTCAATCTAGACGGTAAAGAAAATTACGTTTGGATGGAGGCCGCGGGACGCGGACATTTCGCGGGAGTCACCATGTCGGTGGTGGAAAATCAGGATGGATGGTGGGGCGAGGGCGACGACATGTTTTTTGTGGATGGCGAGAAGCTTCCGTCCATAAACGGAACGGGTTCGGAGGATTATTTCCTGGGTGCTTGGGATTTTGGCGGAAAACCGTTTTCTTACGGGCTATTCGGAGCGCCCATCGTCGGCGCGGAACTGCAGGGCGGGCGATGGTCCGTCTATCGCTTCCATCTGGACTCTCCGATCCCGTTCACAAAGTCCATGCGCGCAACGATCGAGCACGGGCATGCGAACGATCGCGAAGATAACTTTTACTCGGTAGCCTACTGGTATCAGAGCGAACCACACGGAGCTTTTCCCGTGCTGCCCGCAGCGGAGATGCGCGTACCGCATGTGTTTCCAGTTGCCGCCCCGCAAAAATGATGTGAATCGGCGCCAGTACAGGCGCGCCGATGGTCAACTTACAAAGACTAACTATTGCAAACGGAATTGCAGAGTAACCGTCAGGTGCATCGGCACGGCTTTGCCATCGAGCGTTGCGGGTTGATACTTCCATTGGCGCAACGCGTCCATCGCGGCCTGATGCAGAAGCGTGGGGCCAGAAATGACTTTCATCGTCGTGACCCGCCCGTTGGCGTCGATCAACGCGTCGATCCGCACATCGCCGGAGACGTGCTGGTTTCTGGCGAGTGCCGGATAAACGGGAGCAAGCTGATTAATCAATTTCGCCGACTTTACATCTCCACCGATGGGAAGCGGCGCTTCCGGGGCCGCCGGTTGTTTTCCGTTTCCCGCCTCAAAACCGGAGTCCATTCCGCCTGCATTTGCATCCGTGTTGCCGGAAGAAATGGATGGAGCCTCAGCCCCATCACCTTGTGCTTTTGCAGCGCGATTCATCTTGGGGCTCGCAAGGTGGATTTCGCCGAGTGCTGGCTTCTTGGGTTCCGGTTCTGCAGGGGGCCGGGAAATGCGCTCGGTGGAAGCCGCGGGAATTGTTGTGCCTGCGCCGCGCGTGTTGTCACGAGTGACTGGAGCAGATTGGGGATTTATCTGCGGCTTCGTGATAGGCGCGCTGGAGGGGGGCGTGTGCGAAACCGGTGTGGGGTTCGAGCCGGAGGTTAGTCCAGGCGCGGCTGCGAAATTTTGGGAGGCGGGTTGCGAAACGGGTTGCGGCGCTGGCTGCGTTACGGCAGGTGCAGGAAGCGTCGCGCTCGCTTGAGAGCTTGGTGCTGAGGTGTTAGCAGCGGAAGTGCTTTGCACGGCGTTCGCAGGATGCAGGAAATACCATGCGCCACCCGCGGCCAGCAAGACCCCTGCGGCAATCGCGCCGTACAAAACTCCTCTGCCGGAGCCGCCTGATGAACGCTCATGGGTAATTATTGGTTCATCCAGCGGGAGCAAGCTGCCGATGCCAGGAAGTTCGACCTCTGGAGCGCTTTCCGACGTGGCAACGGGCAAGGGATCCGCAGGGTGCTCTTCGCGCGCGGTAATCTCGGTGGCATGTTTGGCTTTCTCGCGTTCGATAAGCTCTTGGGTTGATGCCGGAGCGGCGGCGTTGCGCGCCAGCGGCTCGAGCCACGACGGAATCTTTACCTCTTCCGTGTCCAGCGATGACTTGATGGGAGGTGGAAGAGTTTTTGCTGATGGAGCGGCCTTGACCGGCGCTGGCTCCGGCTTTGCAATTTCGAAAACCTGCGGAGCCACGCCCGAAGCGACCTGTGGATCAAGAGCGGGTATTACGGGTGGAGGAGGAGCCGCGGGCTTTGCGCTTGGGGCGGCGCTAAACAGAAGAAAAGAGAGTTTTTCCTGAAGGCTCGCTGCCTGCAGTTTCAGCTCTTCGCTGGAATTTTCGACAGCGACGGGCGAGGCCTGCTGTTTGTTTTCCGAATGAAGTGTCGCTACTGGCGGTTTTGACACAGTCGAAGCCGGCGGCACTTCGGGCGCCCCGAGAAGACTTGCAAGAGAGGATGCAAGCGAAGAAGACGTTGTGGGAGCGGGAATGATCGGCACTTCAGGCTTTCTTGCGGCCGGCGTTAGGGACGCAGCAGCATTTTGAATTGACGGCGCAGGCCTCGTTTCCACATGAATTGGGGCGGCTGGAATCTGGGCTGGTTTGACTTCAGGAATTTTTGGTGCGGCACTGACAACAGGGCTCACTAGTTTGGGTGCCGCTGAGACAGGAGCAACAGGACTGCCTTTAGCTGCAGACGGGAGCGTTGAAGCCGCGGCAGAGGCCGGAGCTGGCGAGCCGATGCGATCGGACGGGAAGCGCATTCCCCAGAAGCCAACGACCGATTCAGTGAAATCGAGCTCTACATAGCCGCTGACGCTCTTGTAATTCTTCGATTTGACGACCTGGCAGACCACTTCCTTTTTTGTTTTTTCGTTGGTCAGAAAGAGAAGTTGGCCGGCGGACACCGGCGAACCGAGCCGAATGACTGCCCCGCTGCCGAAAACAAGGACTGTCTTCGTGGTTTCAGAAAATGGCTCGCGCTTGTCACTGCCCTCGACGGTGCGAGCACCGTTGACTGTTACGGGCACCTCGAGCGCGACAGGCTGCGGCTTGCTCCCGATAGCCGTTTCTTCGTGGCGCGGGACAGGTGCGGAAACCGCGGCAGCTGTCTCCGGTGGTGCGGTTAGTACTGCGGTGTCTTTGCTAATTGGCGCCATAGGATGCTCACTTGTTAAGCAGAATTTTTGTGTAGCCCACGCAGAAACAGGGCTATCCCCGAATGTCTACATGGTCGGCTTCACCCATGCTTTGCAGCCATGGTACGTGCGTACCAACATGGAAACACCTGTCCTGAAGGACAGCCGTGCTGTGGATAGAAACGGCTTAGCGATTTAGCGGAGGGCGGAATTGCTCATCAACTTCCACCTGGTAGCCGGTGACGAGCTTGTTGGTTTCGTTGGCCATCCCGATGACGGCTTGCAACTCCGCGAACATGGCATCGGTCATGCCTTTTTTGAACGCGGAGGCGGTATGTGAAGCGATGCAGTAGTGGCAATTGTTCGTGACGCTGACGGCTATATAGAGGAGTTCCTTGGTGAGCGGATCGAGTGCTCCAGGAGCCATGATCTGCTTGATACTCTCCCAGGTGCGTTTCAGAGTAGCGGGGTCGTGCGCGATGGCTTTCCAGAAATTGTTGATCCAATCGGTCTTGCGGGTGGCCATGATGTCGTCATAGACGGCGCGAACTTCCGCGCTCGCGTCTTTATATTCGATGAGGCCAAATGTCGACATGGGATTCTCCGGAATTCGCGTGCATTGTAACGGCAGAAACGTTAGCAAGAAGCGCTAATCTTCACCAGAAAAGGATGAGGGAAGGTGGCCTCCTCGCTCTCATTCTAATGTCCTTAGCAGGAAGAATTGCCCACTGGCGAGACAGGGCGTCCCAAAAGCGGACAGCCGAAAGCCGGCGAAAACAATCTGAGCACAGGGAAACCCTCTGAAAACTGTAAGTTAGAGATTTTTTCGCTTGGCAGGGAACCTGCAACTCAACTATTACGTATCACGATATAGTCTTCCACTTAGCGATAGATATGAGCCAGCGGAGTTCGAGATGGAGCCTTGAGGTGAATGCGTGACGAAGAAGAGAGAAACCGAATCGTTCCTGCCCCTGACCCCGGCCATGTTTCACATCCTGCTGGCACTGGCCGATGGCGAGAAGCACGGGTACGCCATTTTGAAAGAGGTGGCTCGGCGCACGGAGGACAAGATGCGGCTAAGCGCGGGGACGCTCTATGGAAACCTGTCGCGACTGGAAAGTACGGGCCTCATCGCGGAATCGAACGTGCGGCCCGATTTGGTGCTGGACGACGAGCGGCGCCGCTACTATCTGCTTACCGAATTTGGGCGCGAGGTTGCAGTAGCCGAAGCGGAGCGCATGGAAGAAGCGCTTGATCAGGCGCGCGCCAAGAAACTCTTCCGGAAACCAAAACTAACATAGCGAGGTATCAATATTCATGGGAAAAGAGACCCCACCTTTCTCGCAAAGACTGTTTCGAGCGCTGGTTCGCGTATTGCCGTTCGATTTCCGGACGAATTATGAGGGCGAGATGGAGGGCGTCTTTCGAGAGCAGCAGCGCGAGGTCGAAGAGCGCGGAGGAGTCTTGGGGGCACTCAAGCTCTGGAAGGAAACCATCGCCGGAATATTTACCACGGCGCCGCGCGAACATTGGCAAATCCTGACGAGCGACTGCGGCTACGCATTTCGCATGATGGGCAAGAATCCCGGGTTCACCGCGGTCGCGGTTCTCACACTCGCTCTGGGCATCGGGGCAAACACCGCCATCTTCAGCGTGGTGCACTCCGTTCTGCTGCGGCCGCTTCCCTATCCCCAGGGGCAGCAACTGATTTTCATCCGTCAGCAGGAGAAGAAATTGGGCGTCGAGGATTTGTCGTTTTCGGTGAAGGAGATCGAGGACTATCGCGCGCAGAATCGGACGCTCTCAGGGCTCGTGGAATACCACGCCATGTCCTTCACGCTTTTCGGCCACGGCGATCCGGAGCGCGTGCGAACCGGCGTCGTTTCCTCCAACTATTTTGATCTGTTTGGAGTCCAGCCCTTGCTGGGGCGGACATTTTTACCTGACGACGAGAAGCTTGGCGCTCCCCCCGTGCTGCTCCTCAGCAACGAATACTGGAAAAATAATTTCGGCTCCGATCCGGGGATCGTTGGCAAGACGTTCGAGATGAACGACAAAGTGCACACCGTTGTAGGTGTTCTCCCGCCGGTCCCGCAATATCCCAATGAAAACGATGTTTACATGGCGACTTCCGCGTGCCCTTACCGCTCCAATAAAATGCATCTCGAAGACCGCGATATGCGCATGATGGAAGTGTTTGGGCGATTGAAGCCCGGAGTAACCGTGGCGCAGGCGAGCGCGGATGTCTCCACGATTGCCGCTGGATTGAAAGCCGCGTATCCAAAATCCTATCCGGAAAATGTGGGCTTCACTTCCGCAGCTTCCCCTTTACAGGAGGAGTTGACGCACGCGGCGCGGCCGACGCTTCTTCTGCTTCTCGGTGCAGCGGCGTTTGTGTTACTGATTGCGTGCGCTAATGTCGCGAACCTGACGCTTGCGCGCATGGCTCGGCGAGAACGCGAGCTTGCCGTGCGCAGCGCTCTCGGCGCTGGTCGAAGCCGGATTCTTCGCCAGCTTCTGACGGAAAGTTTTCTGCTGGCAATTGTGGGCGGCATCCTGGGTTTAATGTTGGCCTACGGGAGCTTGGAACTTCTAACGGATTTTGTGGGACGGCTCACCCCGCGTGCGCGCGAAATTCACATTGATTCTGGAGTTCTGCTTTTTACGCTTGCAGCGGCGCTGGGCACAAGCATCGTTTTTGGAACGCTCTCGGCGCTTTTCTCGCGTGCAAATCTCTCTTCCAGCCTGAAAGAAGGGAGCAGCGGAGCGGGCTCTGGCTACCAGCAGAGTCGCGTGCGCAGCGCGCTGATCGTTTGCCAGATCGCCTTTTCGTTCATGCTGCTCATCGGCGCCGGACTGATGATCCGCAGCTTGATCAAGATGCAGCAGGTGGATGCAGGCATCGTGCCTCAACGCGTTCTCGCCTTGAGAACCGCTTTCAACTGGTCGAAGTACACGACCTCGGATAAAACACGAGTGGTCATCCAAAAACTTCTCCATCGCGTGAAATCGCAACCAGGCGTTCTTTCGGCCGCAATCTCGAGCCGCTACCCGTTCGAGCCGGAAATAATTACCGGCGGTCCCGAATCTGTCTCCTTCTCGTTCCAAATCGAAGGACGGCAATTGGAACCAGGCCAGGCTCCGCCAGTCAGTACGTTCTCGGCTGTTTCCCCCGACTACTTCAAAACCCTCGGCATTCCGCTGAAGGCCGGCAGGATGTTCGCCGAAACGGATTCAGACGATCTCAAAGCGCCTCAAGTGGTGCTCATCAATCAGGAGGCGAAGCGCCGATTCTGGCCCAATGAAGACTCTCTCGGGAAGCGCGTTTCCGCTGACGGCGGGGAACACTGGGCGACAATCGTTGGAATCGTCGGCGACGTTCGGGAATTTGGTTTGGATCATGCCCCATCGCCGGAGTTCTACGGCCCGCAGGCACAAGGTCCACGGCCCGGAACTTTGATTGTTCGCACGGCGGTGGAACCGCAAAGCATGGCGCAAGCGCTGACGCGCGCGATACATGAAGTCGACTCGCAAACGGCTGTGACCCACATCCTGACTTTGGAACAAGCGCGCTACGAATCAATGGCTTCGCCGCGGGTTACGGCAAGCCTGCTGGGAATTTTTGCAGGACTGGCCCTCGTAATCGCCACTGCAGGCATCGGCGGAATCATGGCACTGATGGTAAGCCAACGCGTGCGCGAAATCGGAATTCGCATTGCGCTGGGCGCACGCCCGGCGAGCATTCTTCAGATGGTCCTCGGGCAAGGAATGCTGCTGGCCGTGTTGGGGATCGCGATAGGAATTGCCGGCGGTGTCGCTTTGACAGGTTTTTTGAAATCGCTCCTGTTTGAAGTTCCCCCGACGGATGTCTTAACGTTTAGTGGCGTTGGCCTGACGTTGCTGGTTGCCGCGGCGCTGGCGAGCTACTTACCGGCGAGGCGCGCCGCCGCTGTCGATCCAAACGTGGCGCTTCGCGTGGATTGAGTCCCGACCTTCTACACAGAACAAAAAGGCGTCAAAGCAGGGACAGACTTTAAGAAGAAAGAAACTCTTCGAGCAGAAGCCGTGCGAGACGGCCAGGATTGTGGCGAATCACGCCGTGCTCTTCGAGGAGATTGTCGAGGACGACGCGATAGCCAAGTTTCTGAAGTTCCGGCAAATCGATCTCCACCTGCTCGGCGCCCTGACGCCTGTAGCGCTTGGCGACCTCCGGCGATACAGGCCTGCGATTCGCCACAACCCAGTCCACCACAGAACGTGGCGTATGGTCACGGATGGCCCGCAAATGATCCGCCAGGGAATAAGCGGCAGTTTCGCCGGGCTGCGTCATGAGGTTGGCGATATAAACGCGGGGAGCCTCGGACTTGGCGATCGCGGCAGCGATTTCCGGGATGAGCAAGTTCGGAAGGATGCTTGTGTAAAGCGAACCGGGGCCGAGAAGAATCAAGTCGGCTTCGCGAAGGGCGTCGATGACCGCAGGGAAGGGCGGAACGCGCCGGGGAGAAAGCGAAATCTTTTCTATAGGTATCTGGCTGGCGGAAATGCGAGTTTCCCCGTAAACGGTGCGGCCATTCGTAAGCTTGGCGACCAGTTGGACGTTTGACAGTGTCGAAGGAAAGATGCGGCCGCGAATGGCGAGCACTTTGCTGCTAACGCGAATAGCTTCCGCGAAATCCCCCGTGACATGCGTAAGCGCGGCCAGAAAAAGATTGCCGAAATTGTGGCCGACGAGGCCGCGTCCTGCGTGAAAACGATACTGAAAGAGCCGCCCGAGAAGAGCCTCGTCTTTCGAGAGTGCCACCATGCAGTTGCGGATGTCGCCCGGCGGAAGAACACGATTTTCGCGGCGAAGGCGGCCGGAACTGCCGCCGTCATCGGTTACCGTCACAATGGCGGTAAGCTCGGAAATGGGGCGGTCCGAATTGGGATGTTCGTCGCTGCGGCGGACAACGTATTCCTTGAGCCCGCGAAGAAGTGTCGATAGTCCGGTGCCTCCTCCCAGAGCCACGACCCGGAATCCGCGGGAAAGAGTTTTCGGCTTGTTCTTTTTTTTCTTCACCGGATTACGTAATGAATTTGAGTGATGAAATGATTTCTAAAGGGCGTGCATCGCCGAACTGCTTTCATGTTAAAGCGAGCAACTTGCATAGAGACTCTTTCTCGTCAGGCTGGAATTTGCTATCGGGTTTTGCTTTGCTTTAGGTGCGTGGTTCACGGGCAAGAAAACCAATCGCGAAGGCTCAGCCCGCCGTGCCGTCCTTCTCGGGATAGAGAAGTTCCGTGAAGCGAGGATCTTCCTGGAGAAAGGCGAAGTCTTCATCGTTGCGCGCGTGATAGCGATTTTCCGGGCGGAGTTCGATGGCCACTTTGAGATTCGCCATGGCCGAATCCGCCTCGCCGGTGAGGCAATCGAGAGCGGCAAGAGCGTAGTGAATGTAATCAGACTTAGGCGAAGCTTTTCGCGCTTTGAGGAGACTTTCGCGAGCGTCGTCCCATCGGCCGATGTTCATCATGGCCACACCGCGCTGATAATGTTCGTCGGCGGTCTTCGGATTCTGTTCCGAGCTCGGTTTCATGCGCTGCTCGGTGATGCGGAGGTGCATGCGCGCGCGGTCCGCTAGTCCTTTGCTGGGCCCTTCGAGAACTTTTTCCAACTCTTGTTTGGCTTTGGCAAATTTCTGTTGGTGGAAGAGGGCCAGCGCTTCATCGTAGGTCTTAAGCTGCGCCTGAACCAGGGGATCGACCAGTTCCACGCCGCCGCGCTGGGCCGGTGGAGGTGGAGGCAAGTTCTTTTTTTTCAGTGAGTTAGAGTGGCCATGCGCCGCGCCTTTGCCTTGCCCGGATGAGCCCGAAGAGGCCTTGCGCGCTTTTGCCATAAACCGAATCGTAACAGAGGAAAATGGCGGCGTCAACGAGTCGAAGTGTGATTGCCAGGACCTGCCTGAGTTACTGCCCGGCGGCAATAGTGAAAAAAAGGCATCGAAAAAAGGGCGTTTTCGCGGAAACTGTAAGTAAGTTATCCGACAGGGGACAGGCACAGCCGGAAAGCTGGCCTGCCAGCACCGCGTATGCTATAAATTTGTGGCCGAACTCTGGTTAGGAACAAGTGCCTTTCATCAATTTTCCTGCTCGCGAAATTAACTGCAAGCTCGTGTACTACGGTCCAGGTCTGGGCGGAAAAACCGCCAACCTCCAGTGGGTCTACGATCACACCGGCCAGAACCAGAAGGGCAAAATGGTGTCTCTGGCCACGGAGACGGACCGCACGCTCTTCTTCGATTTTCTTCCATTGGATCTGGGAACGGTCCGAGGGTTCAAGACTCGTTTTCACCTTTATACGGTGCCTGGACAGGTGTTCTATGAGGCCAGCCGCAAGCTCATCCTCAAGGGCGCGGACGGCGTCGTCTTCGTGGCAGATTCGCAGGAAGAGCGGCTGGACGCGAATTTTGAAACCATGGAAAACCTGCAGGAGCACTTGAAAGAACACAATCTGAATTTCGAAACAATTCCCTACGTCCTTCAGTTGAACAAGCGTGATCTGCCCAACGCCATGTCCGTGGCGGAACTCACCAAGCAGCTCCAGAAAAAAAAGGAGCCGGTGCTCGAAGGCGTGGCCATTCAAGGAATCGGCGTATTCGAAACGCTGAAAGAAGTGGCCAAGCTGGTCTTGGCAGAATTGAAAAAGGGCGGCTGATGCCCTCTAGTAGAGTCGAAATGTTGATCCGATTGGAACTCGCGCAGAGATAGGCTTGCCTTCGTAAGTCGCTGGTTTAAAATTCTACGAACTCACTTCTTTGATCGCTGAATCGTTCAAACCAAGACCACATTTCCAGCGTGGTAAACGTTGCTTCGCCTGCGCGGATTCGTCTAGGCAAAGTTAGCAAGGGCGGCGGATTCGGAATCGAACGTCGGGATGGCTTCGATGAGGCGCGTGACGGTGAGGGCGTCGCGCACGCGGCCGGGACCGCAGATGAGGCGCAGCGCCCCACCTTCGCGGGTCAGCTTGATGGAAATGCGAACGAGAGCAGATATGCCCGAGCTATCGATTTGAGGGACGCCATTGAGATCGACGATGACTTTGTTTGCGCCAGCTTTAGCGACCGCCTCGAGCGCATCGTGGAGCTGCTCGCTGGGATCGCCGATGGTCAGGCGTCCGCGCACTTCGAGAATCGGGATGGTCGCGGATTCTCGTGCGATAATTTCCATGGGCGGATGCTCGGTCATAGTGCTTCGCTTCGAAATCCTCATTCTCCCTGCCGCAATATCGTCTCTGTTTCCGACGAAACCGCAGGAGCGGCGGTTTGTGGCCGCGATGCATTATACGATGCCAGCGCCGGGAGGCAAGATTCGCCTATGAAAGAAATTCCCGGTGTCGAGCGCAGGTGAACTGTAGGCGCCCAGGGTACGGAGTTAAGGTAACGTTAGGCGCCTGCAACCCTCGGGCAGCGAATCTGAAAAATGAATCTGCCGGATGCAAATTTCTGAACGTGACGCCGGGCAGGCGCGCGTATAATCCGTATCGAAAAAGTCGTGGGTCCCCGGCAGTGTCTTTTTCAGCGTAGCCTCGGCCAAGGCCGGAGCAACCCAAACGCAGCGGAGCGCACGTTCTATGAAGCACCTGGGATGGAAGTGTTGTTTCCTCATGACCCTGGTGCTCGTCGCTATTCCAGTCTTTGCGGAGCAAACTCCCTCGCCATCCGCTAGTTCTGTGGCATCAACTTCCGGCACAACCTCTGTTGCGGCTTTAGAAAGCTCGAAGGCCGTAAACGACAAACTGGCACAGCTCGACCAGCGCGTGACAGCAGCGCAATCGGCTGGCGATAACGCCTGGATGTTGGTGAGCGCGGCGCTGGTGCTGATGATGACGGGACCGGGTCTTGCACTTTTTTACGGCGGACTCGTGCGACGGAAGAATACGCTGGCGATCATGATGCAGAGCTTTCTGCTGATGGCCTTGATCAGCGTGCTGTGGGCCCTGGTGGGGTACAGTTTATGCTTCGGCGGAAATGGGCCGGTCATCGGCGGATTCGAGCACGCTTTTCTACGCGGCGTCGGCGCTGAGCCGAACCCCGACTACGCAGGAACAATTCCGCAATCGACATTCATGATTTACCAGCTGATGTTTGCGATCATAACGCCCGCACTGATCACCGGTGCCACGGCTGAACGCATGAAGTTCAGCGGCACCGTCTTGTTCCTCACGCTTTGGTTCTTGGTGGTGTACGCCCCGCTCGCCCACATGGTGTGGGGCAAGGGCGGGTTTCTGAACGCGTCCCTCGGGGGTAAATTTCCCACGCTGGATTTTGCGGGCGGGACGGTTGTGCACATCAGTTCCGGAGTTTCAGCACTGGTGTGCGCGCTCTACCTCGGAAAACGGACCGGCTATCCTAGACAGCCGATGCCGCCCCATTCCCTTGTGTTGAGTTTCATCGGCGCATGTCTCTTGTGGGTCGGATGGTTCGGCTTTAACGCCGGAAGCGCACTTGCAGCTAGCGCGCTGGCTACGAGCGCGTTTGTCGCCACGCACTTTGCCACAGCAGCCGCGGCAATAAGCTGGAGCTTGGCGGAGTGGATCAAAAACGGACGGGCCAGCGCCCTGGGCGCAATCTCTGGCGCGGTTGCTGGCCTGGTTGCGATTACTCCCGCAGCAGGATTCGTGGGACCGATGTCTGCTCTTGCGATTGGCTTTATCGCTGGCCTGGTCTGCTACTGGATGGTCACGAAGGTGAAGTCGATCTTCGGCTATGATGATGCGCTGGATGCTTTTGGCGTGCATGGCGCGGGCGGAACAATCGGCGCGCTCCTGACCGGAATTTTTGCGCAACAGGTAATCAACCCGATTTTTGGCGCAGGCAAACCCGTGGGCGGAATGGACGGCCACTGGGGACAGCTCGGCAATCAGCTTGTCGGCGTATTGATTGCTTGGGGCTTTGCGTTGGTCGGAACCATTGTCCTGCTGAAAATAACGGATATGATTATCGGCGTTCGCGTGACCGAAACGGAAGAAATCGAAGGTCTGGACATCACGCAACATGGTGAAGAGGCGTATAACCTCGAGTCCTGAGAGTGAAAAACACGTTAACGTCAGGCAATGGGCGGAGCAGAAACTTTCATGATGAAAATTGAGGCAATCATTCAGCCCTCGCGGTTCGAATCCGTGAAAGATGCCTTGCGCGAAATTGGCATCGAGGGAATGACCGTGACCGAAGTGCGCGGACACGGCCGCCAAAAAGGCCACACCGAAGTTTACCGCGGCCGCGAATACACCGTCGATCTCTTGCCCAAGCTCAAACTCGAGATGGTGCTGCCCGATCCGCTGGTACAGCGCGCGGTAGACACAATCTTAAAGACGGCCAAGACAGGAAAGATTGGCGACGGTAAAATATTCCTATCACGGGTTGAGGAAGCCATACGGATCCGGAACGAGGAGCGCGGCGAAAACGCGCTCTGAATGAAGTGACGACCGCAGCTCGCCCAGGACTTGAGCCGGCCAACCGGCCCGCAAAAACCATGCATGGTTCTTTAACTCCCTTGTCCGTCCTCGGACCACAGGCCGAGGACGAACGACAACGCATCCGCCAACAATTTGAAGCGGGCGGAAGCGCGCAAGACACTCTGCAAGCGCTTTGCGCGCTGGCCGATCGCACGGCTCAACAAATATTCGGAGAAGTTCTCCGCGTGCACAGCACGGAGCCGCAGGGTCTTAGTCTCGTGGCGCTCGGAGGCTACGGACGCCGCTTGCTTTTCCCTTACTCGGATTTGGATATTCTCTTTTTGTTTGGCAACGAGAAATCTGAGGCCGAATTTCGTCCGCTGATTGCAGATTTTTCCAGAACATTGTGGGATCTCGGTTTTCGCGTGAGCTCCGCTGGCCGCACGCTCGAAGAATGCAAGCGCATCGAAGAAGACAACGCGGAATTTCATCTCGCGCTTCTCGACCGCAGGTTTCTGGCAGGAGATGAAGAGCTTTTCGATCGGCTCACTAAAAAAATCCTGGCGGGACCGGAAAAACAAGCGCGGCCGTTTTTGCTCGCGGAATTGATCAAACTCACCAAAGAGCGCCATGCGCGCTACGGAAACACGATTTATCATTTGGAGCCGAACGTAAAAGACGCGCCGGGAGGCCTCCGCGATTATCAGGCCGCGGCGTGGCTGCGGCAGATCGCAAACGGTCAGAGAGAGGGCTGGAAGAGCAGCGCAGGCGAGGAAGAATTGGGAGCCAACGCGGTCGATTTTCTCAGCGCCATCCGGTGCTTCCTGCATTACAGCAACGGCCGCAACGATAATACGCTGACGTATGAGTTGCAAACCGCGGCTGCGGAACGCTCCTTGGGAGTAGCCGACGCGACGCCGCGCGATGCAAAGCGCAGTCCGGAAGAGTGGATGCGCCTGTACTTCCGCCAGGCCCGCATCCTCAACCGTTTGCTGCTGCGCTATGTCGAACAAAAGCCCGCCGTGCAGCCGAGCTTGCGAGAACGATTGTTTAGCGCAGCACGCGGCGCACGTGCCGAAATCGGCAAAGCAAAACCCTTTGCAGTGCGCGACGGCTTATTGGAAGTGGTCGATGAGCCGGCCCTTTCCGACCGCCAGGTGACCTTTGCGTTGTTTGCCGAAGCCGCAAGGGCCGGCGTTCCGCTGAGCCGCGAAGCAGAGCGCGCCATCTTTTACATCCTGAAACATCCCGAGCTCCCGCAGAAAAACACGCAAATAAACTGGTCCACGCTGCGGGAAATTCTCGCCGCTGATTATCCCAGCATGGCGCTCAGGCCCATGCAGCGGCTCTCCCTTCTAATGGACGTTTTGCCCGAATTCAAAGCCATCGATTCCCTGGTGGTGCGCGATTTTTATCATCGCTACACGGTCGACGAGCACTCGCTGCGCACCATCGAACATTTGCAGGAGCTGGCCGACCCGCCGGATGAGCGCGCGGCTCATTTCCGGCAGCTCTGGAAAACCGTCGACCGCCGCGATCTGCTGATTCTCGCGCTTCTGCTCCACGACGTTGGAAAGGGCATGGCGGTTGAGAATCACGTTACCGGCAGCCTGGAAGCATTGGACAGCGCGGCCGCGCGGCTCCATCTCTCCGCATACGAAAAGGACGAAGTTCATTTTCTGATCGAGCATCACCTGGACATGTCCGCGACGATGCAGCGCCGCGACATTTTCGATCCCGGAACTGTTTCGGTGTTCGCCGATACGGTGGCGACGCAGGAGCGCCATCAGCGATTGTGCCTGCTGACCTACGCCGACATTCACGCCGTCAATCCGGAGGCCCTGACCCCGTGGAAAGCGGAAATGCTGTGGCAGCTTTTCGTGGCGACCTCGAATCACTTCAGCCGCACGCTGGACCGCGACCGCCTGCATGCTTCAGACGAAGTGCCGCTGCTGGAACAAGTGAGCAGCCACGCTGGCGGCGCGAATAAAGCCGATGTCGAGCGGTTCTTCGAAGGATTCCCGAGGCGCTACCGCGCGGTGCACTCTGCCCCGGAGATTGCCGCTCACTTCCAGCTCTACCAGAAATTGGGCGCGGAGCCCGTGCAGACCGAATTGAAAGCGCGCCACCATTCCTTCTCTCTGACTTTGCTGACCGCCGACCGGCCCGCGCTGTTTGCGACGATCTCCGGCGTGCTGGCAGGCTGGGGCATGAACATCGTGAAAGCCGATGCGTTTGCGAATGCCGCTGGCGTGGTGCTAGACACCTTTCAATTTGTCGACCTGCACCACACGCTCGAACTGAATCCCAGCGAAATCGCCCGCTTCCAGAAAAGCCTTGCCGAGATTGTGAACGGAAAAGCGCCGCTCGATCCACTGCTGAAAAGCCGCGAGAGCGCCAGCAAAGCAAGACCGCCGAAAGTGGCTGTCGAAACGCGCGTCGGCTACGACGACACCTCCTCGGCGCAGAGCACGCTGTTGGAAATCATGGCGCAGGACCGTCCGGGTCTGTTGTACGACATCGGCTCCGCGCTGGCCCGGCTTGGGTGCAACATTGACGTCGCGCTGATCGACACGGAAGGCCAAAAAGCTATCGACGTTTTTTACCTGACGGAGCGCGGCAAGAAACTCAGCCGGCAAAAACAGGAATTGTTGCGCGAAGTCCTGCAAAGCACGCTGTCATAAATCCTTAGACTCCTTCCCCTCCCCCCCACTTTTTTTGTAAGTGCGGATTCTATAGGACTTAGTGAATTGTGACTGTGACTCGTGACTCGTGACTGGTGGAAGAAAGAGAGCCGAAGCCGTGGCTGGTGACTCGCGATTCAATGCTTGACGTAGTCTGTAAGAGTGGCAGAGAAAGGAGTCGCGGGACAGCGGCTAGAGGAGGAAAAGGATAACGCAGAGACGCTGAGGACACTGAGGTTTCGCAGAGAAGATGGGGACGCTGGGCCAGGGTGGAAGGCTAAGTTCACGATCTATGGTACCGCGTTTTTATAACTTGTAAAGTTATTTATTATACAGTAACTATTCGAATGGCGCGTGCATGGAGCGTGAGTTGCTAAGAGGAATCGGCGTGCAGGGAATTTGGTGCGCGAAAATGGTGTTTGTGTGAGGTCCAGCTAGGCCCCGCAGGTTCCGAAGGAGCGAAGTCAAGACCCGCACCCTGAAACCCCGCAGGGAGGTGCCCGGCCGACAACTTCATCCAACCAAGGAGTTAAGGCGCTGCCACCCGCCACCCGGTAGATTCCAGTTTAATTGTTCAGTGGCCTCTTGCTGGCCATTCGGGACAAAAGCTGCGAGATGGATAGCGGTACTTCTTTGCGAAGGCTACGAACGTCCAGGCAATGCTGGTAAAGGTGAGCCTTCTCCCAGTCCAGGGTCCACGACGGGTAGTTACACCGCGGTGAGGAAGGACCCGTCCGGCGCAACATAACCATAGGCCATCCGCGGCGTGTTAAACGCGAACCCCGGGTTCCCCTCGCAGTCCAGCAGGATGAGTCCGCCAGTGGCGTGAGTGCGTCTGGCGAGAAGGTGAACAGCTTCGCGCGCTACGAGCATCGCGGTGTCCGCTGCACAAGTGTGCGCCGCCAGACTGGAAGTGTCCCGCGAAGAATCGGACACACAGAAGGTTGAATTTCCAGTCCGCAGCAGATCGGTGGCTGTCTTAGCCATCACGATTTTCATGATGGCCTCCCCGTACCCCGTGCAAGAAACGCCCCCCGCCGTGGAATCGGCATAGCACCCGCACCCGATGAGTGGCGAATCGCCAACCCGCCCGGGGAGTTTGCAACACGTTCCGCCGGTCGAGGTTGCCGCAAACAACTTGCCATGAGCATCGATAGCCACGGCGCCCACCGTACCCTGCTCGTGCCCCCGATGATGCGCCGCCGCGTGTTTGTCCTGGCTGCAAACCCGCCAAGCCTCGCGCTCCGCATCGCTCACGAGTTCCGCAGGATCGCATAGCGCGATCCCATTATCTCTCGCAAACCGCTCCGCCCCCGCAGCGACGAGCATCATATGCGGGCAGTGCTCCAGCACGGCGCGCGCCAGCCGGATCGGATTGCGAACGCGCTGCAAAGCAGCAACAGCCCCAGCGCGCAAGGTCGCGCCGTTCATCACAATCGCGTCGCATTCCACACGGCCGTCGAGATTGAAATGGGACCCGAACCCTGCGTCAAACACCGGCTCATCTTCGAGCACCATGATCGCGGCTTCGACAGCGTCCAAAGCAGATCCCCCGCCGGAAAGCGCGGACCAGCCTGCTTCGAGAGCGCGGTGGCAACCCCAATTGCAAGCCTCAACGGCTTCGTCGGGAATATCCCAGGCCCCGCCATGCACAATCAGTGAAGGTTTCATCGCGACGAGAATGGCAAAGCCGTCAAGGTTTGTCCAGAACGGGGAGTCGTTGCCGTGTCCATTCCTAAATGAAGAAATCGAGAAACAACAGAATCGCGCCCAGAAAAAGCAGAAGGAAAGCGGGATTTATCTGCCGGCGAGGGAATCGGTTTAAGCGACCGAAAGAACTGCGAAGGCACAGCCTTTAGGCGAGACTCTTCGCGAACCCGTAAAACGGGCCGATGACCGTGTATCGCGAAAGGCTGCGACGGAAAGCCCCAAACTCGTCATGCACCCAAACAGAAAACTCATCACGATTGCGCCAAGCCAAAGCCGCGCCAACCGTAAACGCGGCATACCCAAGCAGTGTCAGTAGCCCTAGCCCCGGGCCGGCTCCCCAATACATGCTGCCTCACAGAAAACCCACCCACAGCGGTAGGACGCCCCCAAAAGCCAAAAAGTTACTCGTCTTCGTGAATAGTGGTGAGCCGCATGATTTCAAATTCTTTCTGCCCAGCCGGTGTCGCCACCTGCACTTCGTCTCCCACCTTGCGGTTCAGCAAAGCCTTGCCGATGGGCGAAGTGGTCGAGATGAGCCCCTTCTCGACGTCAGCTTCTTCAGTCGTGACCAGCTTGTATTCGATTTTCACCTCTTTGTGAATATCGAGGACAAGAATGCGCGATCCGTATCCGGACCGGTCCTTCGGAATGTTGCTCAGGTTGAGCATGCCCAGGTCGCCCATCCGCTTCTTGAGCTGCCCGATGCGTGCGTTCACATACCCCTGGCGTTCCTTGGCATACTTGTACTCCGCGTTTTCAGAAAGGTCGCCGTGCGCACGCGCCTTGGCGATCTCCTTGGGCAAATCGATGTTCAGCTCGTGCTCGAGGTGGTCGATTTCCCCTTGCAAGCGCTGCTTAATTTTCGCGAGCGGGTCAGACATGTTCGTCAGTCACCAAAAGTTGCCTGCCAAAAAATGTTCGCGGAGTCCGGTTTAGCAGGATGGCTCGCCGGACCCCGCGCGAACAAACATTATAGATGCGCGGCATTTGCCGCCACAAGGGCCAGTCCCAGATAGTTTTGATGACTAACACCTTGCCGGCTGTCGAAGCACGAAGCGCCACAGCCGAGAAGGTTCGGCTGTCGGCCAGCTTGTAGGTAGATTTAGCGCACCTTTAATTCGACATCCTGAGATTGCGTTTTTCCCGCCCCGTCTTCTATTGTAAGCGTATAAGTTGTTGATTTATTTGGGGATACATCCACGCAATGGGCAACCGACGGCCACACCGGCTGTGGCTGAGGCTCCAGCTTAACACTCTTGGTGTTGGCCACTCCGTAACAAACCTGGGCGGACTCGCCCCGCTGAATCACCGTTGGACTCGCGTAAAAACTGAGGATCGCAAACTCTTTGCCGCCCAGCTGCTCGACGGCCAGGTGGTCTTGCTCGTGCTGTTTTTCCGTGCGTTTCTGTGCAGCCTGATGTTCGATGTTGCGCCTATCCTGCCACCGCGAAAACATAACATACACAATTCCGAGCAGAGCCACGGCCAGAACAGCCGACGAATACAACAGGGGGTTCTTAAGAAGAGACTTCCGTTTAGTAACCGGGTCGGACACCATTGCACGCTCCGAGAGGGCCGAAGCTCCTGCAACTAAAGTAACGCGAATCGGGGCCCACGCAAAAAAGCGGAACACTCTTTGTCCGCACAAGCAGGAAGAAAATCCCTCGAAAGTAATTCACTTCGCGGCGTGGGCTAGTTCGCGCCAGGTGACGAGCTTTATGTTCTGCTCCCGCACCAACGCTCGGAACTCCGCGCTCGTGAAGAAATTGAAATCACGCTGCCGCCACGCCGCGCCCCAAGTATCGCGCTCGCGCGTGGCCGCGCGCATCTCTTCGTCGTCGAAAGCCAAATGAATAATAAAGACAGTCACGCCCGGCTGAAGATTCTTGAGAGCTGTCGTGTAGAAATCTCCCCATTTCTCCGGCGCCACTCCCGGGGCAATCGTCACGGTGTGATCCACCACAAGATCATTGGGGCTCAGCGAACTCTCAAGGTAAGGGCGGTCCGCAAACCAATCGCGCACCATGAAAACCGGCAATTTGTAATCGTGCGCCACACGCAGAACGCTCTGAAAAATCTCTTTCCCATTTTCAAACAGCCGGTATTGATGAGAGTCGAGATGCGTCGGGCGTACACCCATGGCCATCGCTCTCTCGATTTGCGCGCGAAGCTCTTGTTCCACTTCCCTCGCGTCGATATGTATAGTTTGCGTCCAGTTCAGGTGAAAATATCCATTGGAATCCATAAGACTTGGAACTTTGTCCCTCGGAGCGACAGGGCCCCAACGATAGAAAACGCGCTCGCTTGTTAGTGTGAGGTGAAGTCCAAGATCAGCTTGCGGGTGCACCTTCGCGTAGTCCGCCATTTCCGGAAACCACGGGCAAGGCACCATGATGCTCGCCGAGTTGACAAGCCCGCTTTCCAGACCTTTGATTGACGCCGCGTTCACCGAATGCGTCATGCCGAGGTCATCCGCATGTACGATCACCAGCTTAGCGTCACGTGCATAGCCTAGTTTTTCCGCCAGCGATTTGGGGACTGTTTGCGCGCGCGCTGCGATGCCCGCGATTGTGAGCGCAAGTAAAGCTAGACTCAAGCGTTTGTGCATCGTCGAACGAAGCCCAGTGTGAAAAATTAGTGTTTAGCGGCAGCCGTGGCAGGCGGCGGATTCTTCACGTACGTATTCAGCCAGTTGTTCATCTCCCAAAACATATGCAGCACAGATTCCCGCCCAGCATAACCGTGTGATTCCAGCGGTAGAAGCACGAAACGCACCGTCGCTCCGTGTCCCTTCAACGCGCTAAATAGCCGCTCGCTCTGAATCGGGAACGTCCCGGAATTATTATCTGCCTCGCCGTGAATCAACAAAATGGGCGTCTTGATTTTATCCGCAAACGAAAACGGCGACATTTTGTAGTACACCTCCGGCGCCTGCCAGTACGTCCGCTCCTCATTCTGGAAACCAAACGGCGTCAGCGTCCGGTTGTACGCACCGCTCCGCGCTATCCCGGCTTTGAACAGGTCACTGTGCGCCAGCAAATTCGCTGTCATGAAAGCGCCATAAGAATGTCCCATGACCGCCACGCGGCCGCGATCCACCACGCCAAGCCGCACGCCCTCATCAATCGCCGCCTTGGCGCTGGCCACAAGTTGTTCCACATAAGTATCGTTTGGCTCCGAATTCCCTTCGCCAATGATCGGAATGCTGGCGCTTTCAAGCACCGCGTAACCTTGCGTCGCAAAAGGCACCGGCGAACCCCAGTTCAAGAACGCGAACTGGTACGGCGATCCCGTGACTTGCCCCGCCGCCGCCTTCGTCTTGTATTCCGTCGGATACGCTTCCATCAACGCAGGCAGCGGACCATCCGCGGGCTTGTACCCGGGCGGTAAATACAAATTTGCGCTCAAATCGACGCCATCCGAGCGCTTGTAATGCAAAACCTGCTTTTTGGGAAGCGCACCGCTTCCATAAGGATTCGGGAAAAAGGTGACCTGCTCGGCGGACGAGGCCCCCATTTTCTGAATATAGTAATTCGGATTCTTGTCCTGCGATTCCCTCCGAATCAAAATTGTGCCCACGGCAGGATCTAAAACCGCCTGCGCAATCTCAAAATAAGGAGCAGCCGACTGCCAAACCCGCTTCGACTCTCCATTCGCCACATTCATCGCGGATAGAAATGGCTTGTCGCCTTCCGCGGAAGCGCCCTGTCCTCTAAAGTAAACGCCGTTACCGTCAGGCGTAGTCTGCATGACCGGTTTGCCCGCCGCATTGGTCTCCTCGAGCGGTTGGCCAGGATCGTGATAGCGGTCGTCAAATGAGCCTTCGAACAATTTGACCGAGGTGGCCGCAGCCGCAGGCGCAATCTCCAGAAGAATGCGCTTCCGATCTTTCCACCGGCGTTCTTCCACGAGAGCCAGATGATCATTGCCCCATGCCACGCGCCGGTAACGAACTGGAAGCTCCGCTAATTTTCGGGGCGCGCTTTCAAACGGCGCATCTAGGAGAAATAGAGAATCGCGCACGGCAGCATCCTTGCGGGGATCGCCGCCATCCCCTGCTTCCACCCAGAAAACGGAAGCCGTAGCGTCGCTGCGCCATTCGTGATCGCGCGGGCCCGGAGGAACGGCGTCATGAATATTGGGAAGGTTATCCTCAAGAGGTTTGTCCGCTAACTGCTTCGCTGTTCCTGTCTTGAGATTGACAACCGAGACTCGCTCCGGGAACGCCTCAAACGGCAGCAGGTAAGAATAAGGATGGTGGCGCTCAAACAGGAGCACGTAACCGCCATCAGGCGAGGGTGTGGCATTCTCAAACACTCCAGATTTGCCGATCGGTTTAACCGTGCCATCCAGGCGAATAAGTTGCACTTGCGACGTCGCGTAGTAATCGAAGAACTGTTCGTCTTCCGGGTTCTTCAAAAGATCTTCAAACGTCGCCCCGGGAGTGACGCGCCCAAGATTTTCCTGGATGACCGGCCCCGTCGGTATTTCACTGCGCGAAGGCGCTGGGCCTCGATCCGCCGGAACAGTCCTGCATACCAAACTTTGACTGTCGCTCAGCCATTCACACGGCGAACCAAAAATTCCGTTGAGGCCGATTCCCGGCAAACGCCGCGCCTGTGCCGTCGCCACATCAACAATCCAAAGACTAAGCCCTGCGTCTTCCTTCGCATCGCTGATGTTTACAAAAGAAATCTTGCGTCCGTCAGGAGACCAATCCGCAAACCGGATCTTCGCGTGCGAAGGTAAGCCGGAGACCGCTATCGCCTTGCCATTCGGCAGAGCCTGCAACTCAAGCGAAGTGTCATAACGCCCTCTGCTGGGACCATCTGTCTTGGGATTGAACCGCAACCCCGCCAATCGAAGCTCTGGCTGCGCCAGCTCCGCGATCGTCGGCAATCCCGAGAAATGCTCAATCAGCATCCATCGTTTTCCCGCTGCGCTGCCCGCAGGAGACAGCTCGACTCCCGGAGTCGGCAAAGCATCAACAATGTCGACGATAGCTTTGGGCGGCTGCTGGTATTGCAGATTGTTTTGCGCCCGCGCAGCGGGAATCGAGAACGCAAACAGGCCCGTAAACAGGCCAACCGTAAGAGACAAGAAACTTCGAAGAAATCGGGATGGAACGGACATTCGCCTCACACCTTCCTCAGAGAATTGACCTGTGAATATTGGCTTATCGTTGCTCATTGTGAGGCAGACTCTAGCACAGGAATTAATGACCACAAATGATTCCGTCTCACCGCGCTACTGTGGCAAGGGAGGCGGAGCAGCAGACATCTTGCGCGCGAGGTCTCCCTCAGCTTTTTCGTGGAGTTCGCGGACTTTGGCGAACTCCTTTTGGGCTGCGGACTGCTTGCGGGTGGCTTGATAAACGCGTCCAAGCCGGTAGTGCGCATCGGGCTGTTCGGGATCCAAATTCACGGCGCGCTTCAGCTCGGCGGTCGCTTCATCAAAACGTCCTTGCTGCGTAAGGATAGCGCCAAGGTCGAGATGAGCGATGCGAATGTCCTTGCGCGCTTGCAAAGCCTTCCTGAGCAATCTTACGGAGGTATCTGGATCATCTTTCTTAAACGCGATATCGCCAAGATACGCAAGGGCTTGCGCATTATCGGGGTCGACAGCCAGTTCGCCGTTGAACTCGGCCCCCGCCTCGTCGTATTGCTTCAGCTTCCAATACAGGTAGCCCAGCCCAAAATGCACGTTGGGTTCTTGAGGCGCGGCTTTTACGGCCTCCTGGAACTCGGCAATCGCTTCCGGGGTCCTTCCAAGACCGTCCAGGGCCTCTCCGGTGAGGACGCGAGCGGCCGCTGAGTTCGGGTCGTGCTGCTGGATTTGACGGAACTCCTCGAGAGCGCAGTCGTATTTTTTAGCCCACAAGCAGCTCTGCGCCAGCACTTGCCGCAACTGAACATTGTCTGGATCGGCCTTCGCCGCCAGTTCCAGGTGCTTGGACGCCTCTGCAAAGCGGTTAGCCCCGTAGTAGCTCATGCCCAGCAAACCGCTCGCCTGCAGGTTACCTGGCTGGGCCGCCAAGGCGGCGCTAAAGGGGCCAATGGCCGCCTGAAAGTGGCCCTGTTTGAATTCCGCGAGGCCTAGATTCAGCTGGATTCCCGGAAGCTTGGGGTCGAGAGCGAGCGCCTTTCTGTAGGCAGAAGCGGCCTCTGGGTACTTCTGCTCCTTGGAGTAGTCCACCCCTAGGCTGGCTAAGGCCTTGGCATCACGAGGGTTACGCTCGATCACCGCTCGCCACACTTTCACGGCTTCGTCCAGCTTCTCTTGCTGCTCGAGGGCCATGGCTTGCGCAGGGGTAGGCATTGATGATTGCGCACGGGCAAAGCCAAGTGATAGCAGCATGCCAGCAAGCAGCTGTACCGTCCTGATTTTCAGCGAGAGCGGCATGGTTTGCATTATGCCCCTCCCCCCCGGGTTTTCCCGTAAGTGCGGATTCTAAAGGGTTTTAAGTGCTGTGTTTCTGGAAGTGCGGATTCTAAACGAGTTATGGGCGCATTTTGCGTAAGTGCGGATTCTAATGGGGTTACGGGCGGGCAGGCGGAAAAAGGAAGGGAAATCAACTTGCCACTAAAAGCTGCGCGCGAGTGGCTAGGGAGAGAGCTGAACGCAGTGGCAACGAGAAGGAACTGGACAAGCCGAGTGGGTGGAGAGAGAGGTCGAGGTGAGAAACGACGGTGCGGCGGGAGCGCGCAGGTGCGGAGCTTGATGCTAATGATCACGGGACATGGTAGCACGGAATTTACCGACTGTCTATATTAGAGGTATTGCCATTCGAATGACCTGTGGAAAATTCCTTGCAGGCGTGAGATCTCCGAAACAGCTCGGAGCAAAGAAAAACCCCGCTCGCAGTGCGCGCGAGCGGGGCGGGGTGCTGCTTCCGGGGTGATTAGAAGTAAATCTTGCCGCCGAGCTGCAAGATTCTCGGATCGTAGGCGGATGTCACCTGTCCAAAGTTGCCCTTGATGGTGCCATCTTTGTTGTACCCATTGAAGTTAGTGCCGATGTTCTGGAATTGCGTATGGTTCCAGGTGTTGAAGGTTTCCAAACGCAGTTCAAAGCGGCTGCCGCGAGCTTCGCTGATCATGAACTCCTTGAACAGTGACATGTTCCAATTGTCGCGGCCGGGCCCACGCAGAGCGTTGTGGCCGAGAGTTCCCCAATCGCCATTCAAAGGGAATGCAAACTGAGGACTTGATTGGGATCCGGGGTTGAACCACTGTCCGACCGTGTGGGGATATGCTACGGCGTTGACCAGGTCCGGACGGTTCGAACCGCCCACGAAGTTGCCACCCTGGTTGTTGCCTAGTCCGATGTTAATCGGCAGGCCGGACTGCATGGTGACGATGCCCGAAATCTGCCAGCCACCAAGGCCAGTCTTCAAGAGCTTGCTTTCGCTGTGACGGAAAACAGGTATGTCATAGATGAAGTCCACGACAGCGACATGTCGGATGTCGTAGCCGCTGGGGCCAACGTCGTAGAGCCAGCCAGCGTATGGATTGGAAACGGTGCCGAGGTCGCCGCCGCCGGAGCCAGCCGTGGTCGGATCAACAGCTTTGGAGTAGGTATAGAATGCCCGCAAAGTCAGGTCGTGGCTGAGCTGTGAGTTCAGATCGACTTGAAGGCCATTGTAGTGCGTGTTGGCCTCGTTTTCGGATGGTTTGATGCTGGTAAAGCCTGGATATGCAAGTCCAGGCGCCGTCTGATACTGGGCGCCAGCGGTAAGCAGGGCACCGAGATCGCTCTCCGTGGGCAGGTTAATGTTGGTATAGAAATTCTGATGCCTACCAACGTTGCCAACGTAACTCACGGTCAAGACGGACTTGCTGCTCAACGCATGCTGCACGCCGATGCTCCATTGATAGCTCGACGGTAGCTTGTAGTTGGAAATATCCAGCCCCGTAATGCTGGCAGCGTGAGTCGGGAGTGCGGAAGCGGGAGTTACGACGCCAGATTTGAGACCGAGGCTGGGGTTCGTCAGATCGACGGCATTCACGTTGACTTGGAGGCTGAACGGAATGTTCGGGCCGGCGTTGTACATGTCGTTACCCTGAATGCGTTCGTACATGATGCCAAAGCCGCCGCGAACGACAGTCTTGCCCCCGCCGGTCAGGTCATAGGCAAACCCGAGGCGAGGACCAAAAGCGGCCCAGTGATTGTTGACTAGGCCCTTCGGAATGCCGTTCTGACCGGGTATCCCTATGCCGTTCAAATAGAGAGGAATACCAGCAAGAATTGAGTTCGGGCTGGCACCAAGACCGGGGCTTGCGCCGGTGCAAAGAGCATCTGCTGCGTTGCAAATGTTGCCGCTGGTGTCAAACACAGCTGCTTTAGCCTTATCATAGAGACTGGGGTAGAAATTGCCCATGCGGTTGTTGGCTTCGTAGGTGTGCGGCACGCCGTCCCAACGTACACCGAGGTTAAGGGTCAGCCGACGATTCACGCGCCAGTTGTCTTGAACGTAGGCGGCCCAGGAAACGTTGTTCCAGAGGCCTTTGTCTTGCACAGCCAGTTCCTGGTAATTTCCCAAGCCGAGCAGCATGTCTGCGTAGCCCACGCCGGCGGTGCACGATGCGGGCGGAGGGCAGAGAGCAGCTGGTTGGGCTGTATAGGTGCCGTTGAAAGAGTAGCCACCTTGGGTCTGGCCGAACAGGTCCTGGACCTTCTTATAGATAGCCCAACTGCCACCCATCTTGATCTGGTGGGCGCCCTTGGTCCAAGAAACGTCGTCGCGAATTTGATAATCATCCGCCTTGTTGTGCCAGGGCCAGCTCGAGATTTCAAAGTTCGGGTTAATGGACCCTCCGCTTATGTCAATATTGGGGATGCGGCTCAGGTTGTTCGGGCCAGTAAAGAGTCGGCTATTGGTACCGACGTACCCTGTTGGAAGCGCCAAGCTAGCAAGGCCCGAGGCAGCGTACGGGACGATATTGATAACGTTTCCGTTGTAGTTGAATGCGACCTCATTGATGAGCGTGGGCTTGATGGTATAGGTGGTATGAATAACGCCGCTACGCGACGGATTGCCGAAAGTGTCGCCGACGGTGGGAACGTTGTCGCCGCTCCACTGGCTGATGGCAAAACCCTGGCTGACTTGTTCGGCTATAAAGTGGCCGAAGACAGAGAATCTGTCGGAGAAATTGTGATCGATGCGGACGATTTCTTCCTTTAGGGGCGTGGCAGAATTGGCACCGCCCTTGAACTGAGGAATCGTGCCGGTCACGTCGGTACCGTTCGCGGCAGGGAAGATGTGTGCGTTAAGCAATGCTGTGGCGTTCGGATTGACCATGCAGGCGGGGATAATGCTACCCGGGAACGCCTTGCCCTGCACAATTCCAGGAGGAGGAGTCCCACCGCAATTTGCAAACAAAACGGATGGGGCTACCTGCGCCGTAGTGGGAACATAGATGGTTCCAAGAGAGCTAAGATCGGCGACACCTGAAGCGTTCGGAAGGACGGCGGAACCGGGCACGGCTTGATTGGTCGCGCCACCCTGAATCAATCTGCGCCATTCCATGTTGTAGAAGAAGAAGGTCTTTTTCTTGTCAGGATTGTAGAGGTGGCCAAATGTGACCGGGCCGCCGACGTTGAAGCCGAAAACGTTGAGGCGCAGCTCCTGTTTCGGTACGAAGAAGTTGCGCGCATCAAAGGCGTCGTTGCGATCAAATTCCCAAGCCGAAGCATGCAGCGTGCTGCCGCCTGACTTCAGAACCATGGTCATCGTGCCGCCAGAAGATAGACCGTAGTCGGCACTGTAGTTTGAGGTGAGGGCGCGGAATTCAGCGATCGCGTCCGTGGAAGGCGCGATGCTCATGCCGCCCGCACCGCCGCGGTCGTCATCTTCTCCGCCATCTAGCAAATAGATATTGTGGTTCTGTCGCATGCCGTTGAATTCGACGCTCGCATTGCCGCCAACTGGCGTATTCACGAATCCTGTGATCCGACTGACTGCGCCCGGAGTTAGGGCTGCCAGTTGATAAATGCTGCGCCCGTTCACGGCGATCTGCGAGAGTTGCTGATCGGTGATGAGGTTGCTACGCTCTCCGGAATCGGTCTGAACCTGGACAGCATTGGCTTCGACCGTGACGGTTTCTTGCGCCGCACCCATTTGCATCTGGAAGTCCACGCGGACGCGGTCACCAACCGTCAGGACGATGTTCTTTTGTTCGGCGACCTTGAAACCTTTGGCCTCTGCTTTGACACTGTAGTGGCCAATCTGCAAATCGACGGCGACGTACTGGCCGGCATCATTCGTGGGAATGACGTGGGTCGCGCCCGTCTCCGTATTGGTCAGAGTGACATTCACATTGGGGACGACGGCACCCGAAGGATCGGTAACCGTCCCGACGATCGTGGCTTGCTGAGCGAACGTGGAAGCAGAAAAACCAATCAGGGCAACCAAAAGAACAAATAGAAAGCGGAGACGAAACGGCTTAAATACAAAAACGATATTCTTAAAGGAATACAGCGACGACTTCATATTTTGACCCTCCACACCCCACGGCGATTGGAAACGCCGTTAACGTAAACGGAGCTTTTCACTGGAACGCCAGTGTTGTCAAGCACTTTTTTCGATTTGTAGTAGCTGTGGGCCTGATGTTCAATGCTGTAAACGGTCGGCAGGGGAGCGCGGGCTAGCAAAACTGGGACCTGCCGCGTGGTTACTCCTAGCATGGTGTGATGGACGGTTAGTTAGAGGGAGGCGGTTGGTGTGAATCATTGGGGGCGCTCTGCACAGCTTTCTGAAGCTGCACGCGCATCTTGCGGAGGCGGTCGGCCATGGCGCCATCAGGAGTCAGCTTGAGATAGGCGTCCGCGTCGCGTAGAGCTGCCGCGAAGTCATCCGTGCGGATGTGGAGATTGTAGAGCAGCAAGTAAATCTGCGGGTTGTCCGGTTTCAAATCGCGGGCGGCGGATGCGCAGGTCACAGCCTCTTTAAAACGTTGCTGGGCGCCCAAGGCAACGGCTAATTCGTATTGGCCCCTCCAGGACGAAGTGTCCAGATCAATCACTTTGCGAAGCAGAGGCTCGGCATCCGAGAAACGCTTTTGACCGTTGAACATAGAAGCGAGGTCAATCATCGCCTGCGTATACTTTTCCGCACTAAGGTCAATCGACTTTCGCAGGGCGACCTCAGCCTCCGCCGCCTCTCCCAGTTTGTTTTGCGCCAGCCCCATAGCTGCGTACGCTTCATAGTAGGAGGGAAATTGCTCGATCGCGCGCGTAAACTCAGCCACAGCGCCTCGATAGTCGGACTTCTCGACAACAAGTTGAACGCCTTTTTCGAACAATTCCCGCGCCTTGGGCGGAATGCTCAGTTGGTGCTCGGAAACCGGATTTACAGACTTGGCCGAGGAGCCTGAGCCTACGGGCCGTAAGAGTATGTCTTTGTATACATGTCCAGAGCCATCTGGCCGCACGAACTCGCGCAAAGGTGCGTAACCTTCGCGCTGAATCGAAACATAACAATCGCCGGGGATATCATCGAATTCGTATACGCCATTGCGGTCTGAGTAAGCGAATGCGATGGGGGTTCCCATCGCGTTCTGCAGCTCGATGCGAGCCTCGCCGATCACATGGCCTGAGCCTTCTTCACGAATGTAGCCAGAGAGGATCTTTTTCAGGGGTTCTTGTTGTGCAGAGCAGGTGAACGGAGCTAAGAGCAGCAGAGAGAATAACACCCGTGCGTACCGTCGAGGCATATACCACTTCCTGCTGCCGATGATAGCAGGCGGCAACGGGCGGCACCACGGGAGTGTAAGTCGAAAAATAATTCCTCCTCATCGACCTAGATGTTCCATTGGACTACGGTGTAGGACCTCGGCGGCAGTGCGAACGTCGTGCGTACTCCCGTGGCCGAAGGTTTTTCCGCTTTCTGTGGTGTCACCTTGGTTGGCGCTTCGAACGTATTTGACGCTTTTAAGTCGCTGCCCGTGAGCACAACAGCATCACCAACGCGCGGGGAAGCCCCTTCCCAGACGATTTCCACTTCATGAGGTTTCGCCAAATCGCGATTAAGCAAGAAAAGTGCGATCTTTCCCGTGTCCGCCTGGTACGTTCCGGCAGCGTCCACGTAGCCGACTGCTCCCATACCGGAGACATCGTAGGCCGGCGATTCCACCAAAAGTTCAAGCGCTGCGCCGCGAGCAAACTCGAGTGCCCAGCTATACGGATAATAAATCGTCTGCCGCAGAAGACCATTCGCATTGGTCATAATCGGCGCGATGACGTTGACGAGCTGCGCCAGGCACGCCAGTTGCACGCGGTCTGCCTTGCGAATTAACGAATTGATGAGGCCTCCGACCAAGAGCGCGTCTTCCAGGTTGTAGATTTCTTCCAAAAGGTGAGGCGCACTTTGCCTGTGGCCGTTCACTGCGTCCCCCGTCCTCGCCCGGTACCAGACATTCCATTCATCGAAGCTCAGCCACAACTTTTTCGTCGAGCGTTTGTGCCCGCGGACCATGTCGCACACCGCGGCTACTTCGTCGATTTGCCGTTCCATGCTCAGGTTCATCGCCAAAAACTTTGAACTGTCTCCGCCTGTTTCCTGTCCTTCATTCCCGAAGTAGCGATGCAAGGAAATGGCGTCCACGTAGTCGTAGCACTGTTCCAAGACTTCGCGGTCCCATTCCAAATAAGTTGGCATGCCAGGGCCGCTCGACCCGCACGCCACGAGCTTCAGGGAAGGATCGACGTAGCGCATCTGCCGCGCGGCATCCTGAGCCTTCAATCCATATTCGGTCGCCGTCATATGGCCGATTTGCCAGGGGCCGTCCATCTCATTGCCGAGACACCAGCGCTGCACTTTGTACGGTTCCGCGAAACCATTTTTTCGCCGCAGGTCGCTCCAGCGCGTGCCTTTCTCCAAATTGCAATATTCAACCAGCGCAGCCGCTTGCTCCGCAGTCCCGGTGCCCAGATTCAAGCCCAGCAGAGGTTCCGTCCCCACGAGACGGCACCAGGCGAGAAACTCATCCGTTCCAAACTCGTTCGAGTTCATCGAATTCCACGCTTTGTCCAGTACCGCCGGGCGGTTTGCCTTTGGGCCGACCCCGTCGAGCCAGTTGTATCCGGAAACAAAATTTCCACCGGGATAGCGAATGATGGGAACGCCGAGCTTGCGGATTTCCTCGAGAACATCCTTGCGAAAGCCGCTGGAGTCCGAAAGTTTGGACTGCGGATCGTAAATGCCCTCGTAGATTGCCCGGCCAAGGTGCTCGAGGAAGGAGCCAAACACTTCCCGGTGAAGAGGAGCAAGCGTTCGCCGGGAATCGGCGTAGATTCGGACCGGCTGTCCGGGATTCAGTGCAGTGGATTGGCCGAACAAATTCCGCCCGAATGCAAAGTTCGCACCCAGCGCGACTCCGGCTTGGGATGTTTTTTCCAAGAATTTCCGCCGCGAGATACGTCGCATTCTTTCACCTCCCTGCCCAAACTAAAAACGGTTAAGATTTGTTTTTGCTTCGATCCGCAAAAGAAAAGGCCGCGCCTAATCGTGTGCGATCCCTGACTCCATAGTAAGAGTGGGGGGTGATTGTACTCCTCAAGTCAACACCCAATGCAAGCGCGCGATTTTAGGGGGCAAATCTGTTTAGGCGATTGTTCTTCTCCTCTGCCTCATTAAATCGTGTTAACGTACGCGGGCCGTGTGTCCTGTATCCTGATTGCTTTCCAGGGGTGGAGGCTCAGGAGGGGCCCTCGGAACTGCGGAAACTAATCGGCCATAGAGTGGGAGTCCAATGTTTGATCTTGCGTGGCAGCGCCGGACCACAGCAGAAGCGCGCGTTGCAAGCGGCTTGCGGGATCGCGGAGTGCGTTAGATGAGGAAAGGGAAACATGGGATCCACTTGATTGCCGAAATGGCGAACGTTTCCATCGGCACTGTGGATCGCGCGTTGCACGGACGCGGCGGCATCAAGGAAGCCACCCGCAAACACATTCTGCAAATCGCCCAGCAAATCGGTTATTCGCCGAACCTTGCGGCTCGCGCACTTTCGGTTGCGAAATCTCGCGTGCGTATTGGCATATGCATCCCCAAGGAAATCCATTTTTTCTACGACCAGCTCTGGGGCGGAGTCCTGGACGAAGCGCGGCATCTGGAACAGGTCGGCGTCGAGTTTGAGAACAGCCCCGTGCAAACCCTGGGACATGGCGACATCGAAGCGTTCAAGGAACTGGTCGAGAGCGGCGTCGATGGAATCGTTCTCACCGCCGGAAGTCCAAAAGAGCTAACACCGCTGATCGACGAAGCAGAACAAAAAGGCCTTCGCGTCGTTTGCGTTTCCACGGATGCGCCGGAGAGCCGTCGCTCGAGCATTGTCTGCGTTGACCCTTACTTGAACGGCTGCCTGGCCGGTGAATTGATGGGCAAGTGTGTCTCGCCGGGTTCCAAAGTGGCCGTCGTCGCCGGAATGCTCTCGACCGAAGATCACCGCAAGAAAACAGACGGCTTTTCGGAAGGATTTCTGCGCCACTGCCCCGAGGGGAAAATCATCAGCGTGGTGGAAGGTCATGAGGATGAGAACGAAAGCTTCCAAAAAACCACCGATCTCCTCCGGCATTTCCCCACACTCGATGGACTTTACGTAAACACCGTCAACTGTCTTCCGGTTTGCCGCGCCCTCGGCGCCCGCGGTTTTGAAGGAAAAGTAAAGCTCATCACCACGGACCTTTTCGCCGAGATGGCTCTGTA
>Ga0185299_10001911_pt1 | contig 35539 bp, 20 predicted proteins | sample PaiPotPPA55metaG_FD_128002 | JGI IMG/M metagenome (GOLD analysis project Ga0185299, IMG submission 128002) | Iron sulfur acid spring bacterial and archeal communities from Banff, Canada, to study Microbial Dark Matter (Phase II) - Paint Pots PPA... ...
GGCCGTGGACGACGTGGACGAGCCGCCGGCGCTCGTCGCCGTGATGGTCGCGGTGCCCGGGCTGACCGCCGTCACCACGCCCTTCTGCGAGACCACGGCGACGGCCGGGTTCGTGGAGGTCCACACGAGCTGGGTGGTCGCGCTGGCACCGGTGGCGCTGGTGCCGGTGGCGGTGGCCAGGTCGCTGGACCCGGTCAGGACTGCCGTCGAGGCCAGCTTGACGGTCAACGCGGTGGGCGCCGCACCCACCTTGGCGCTGCTCGCCGCGTTCTTCGCGGCCGACTGCGCGGAACCCGCCGCGTGCTGCGCCTGCGCCGCCGCGCTCGACGCGTTGCTCTCCGCGGTCGCGGCCGAGTGCACGACCGGCCGCAGCACCGTGAACCAGAGCACGAGCAGCAGGCCGCAGAGCACTGCCAGGACGCCGAGCGTCGGCAGCATCCATTCGGGCAGCGTCTGCTTCTCCAGCATGACGCCCTCGGCCCTGGCCGCCTCGCCCCGCTCCGGCATCGCGGAGACCTCGAACGGCAGGGTGCGGTTGGTGCCCCGGAAGAAGGTCTTGCGCGGCACGGTCTTGAGCCGCACGAAGGTGGCCGTGCCCGGCTTCGCGACGAATGCCGAGGGCCGCGTCTTGAAGCCCAGCTTGTTCTCCGGGTCGAGGGTCTCGACCCTGATGTCCTCGGGCCGGTTGCCGTGGTTCTCCACCACCAGCCTGAACCGCGCGGACCGCCGCCCCGTCGCGCTCCTCGGCACCAGCCGCCCGCCGAGGTCGCCGAACTCCCCGACCTGGATCATGCCCTCGTCGATCCTCGAGCCCTCGGGGTCCTCGGTCGACATCACGCGCAGGGCGTACGGCACCTCCCCCGGGGCCAGCGAGGCCACCCGCGGCGGACGGAACGCGACCTCGACGCGTTCGACCGCGCCGGGCAGAAGATTGACCTGAGCCGGCTCGATGTGCGTCCACTCCGCCGCATCGCCGAGGACGTCGACCAGGATCCGGTCGACGACCATGCCGGTGTTCTCCACGCGCAGGACCTGCACGGCCTCCTGGCCGGGCACGACCTCGAGCGCGTCGCTGCCGCCCTCCAAGACGACGGAGACTCCCATCGGTCAGGTCCCTTCCTCGTTCCGCGAGCATCGCGGTACTGATTCGCCGCGTCCGCGCCCGGACGCCCAGGCGAGACCTGGTTCCGGGCACGGCTCACGACGCGGCAGGCTGCCCTGCGCGCGACCAGACTGGCAGCGCGGCCGGCCGGCCGCCTGCGCAATCGGGCAGCGAAACGGGCAGCCATGGCGGCAGTGCGGACATCCGGGGGTTTTCCATGGCCGAGCAATCGATCAGTCGCGGAATAACCGCACGTCACAGCAAACACGGCGGCAGCATTAGGCACCGCCTAGGGGTGTCCCTAGTCGACAGCCGTAGGCGGGAGATGCTCATTTGAGAAGGACGATACGCGCGCGCAACCTGGCGAATTCGGCTTCTACATCGCGCGGGATCGAGCTGTAGCGGTCGACGCGCCACCACCGCGTCGACCTTCACACCCTGGAGGTTGCCTTGCAAGGCCGGATATCCGTGTCGATCTACGCCGACGACCCCATCACCCGCGTGGGGCTGGCGACCGAACTGCGCCAGCGCACCGAGATCGAACTCGTCGACCCACAACTCGGCGGCGCGGCGCAGGTCGTCGTCTTCGCGCTCGACACACTGACGGAAACCTCCCTCGAGCAGATCAGGGCGGTGCGCGCGCAGGTCGGGGCCCAGGTGGTCCTCGTCGTGTCCGCCCTGTCCGACGACGACCTGCTGCGCGTCGTCGAATCGGGCGCCTGCTCGGTGCTGTGGCGGTGGGAGGCCACGGCCACCTGGCTCGCCAAGGCGGTGGTCAAGGCCGCCGCGGGCGACGCCGCGCTGCCCGCCGATCTGCTGACCCGCCTGCTCAAGCAGGTGGGCCGGCTCCAGCAGCACGTGCTGCGCCCGCAGGGACTGACCCTGGGCGGGCTCTCCGACCGCGAACGGCGGGTGCTGCGCCTGGCGGCCGACGGCTTCGGCAACGACGAGATCGCGGCGGAACTCGCCTACTCTCGACGCACCGTGACCAGCGTGCTGCATGATGTCACGGTTCGATACCAGCTGCGTAACCGTACTCATGCGGTCGCGTTCGCCATCCGTGAAGGAATGATCTGATTCCGCCCGCAAACCATCGCGAAAACAGTACACAACAGGCTTTCACGACATCCTTCCACCTCCTCGTACGTCTCGTGTTTCTGCGTCCTCTGATATATACCGATAGGGGCAACGGTTGTTGTACACCGCATTCGTCGAAGTAACCTAGGTTCAACCGTCATCAGCACATTGCAAACCGGCGATCTCCCCTTGCGTCAGGACCCGGCGTCACGCGACGAATCCACCATTGAGGGCTACTCATACAAGGCGGGAACCATGTCGATGGCACGGACGGCTGCGCCGGGGCGGTTGGTCGAGGCTCTGGAGCCGGTGGACCGGAACGGCGCCGCGCGCCCGATCACCGTGCCCGCGGCGCCGAACGAGCTGCGCAAGGAGGCGCTGCACCAGGCGATCGTGCGCACGCTCGACGAACTGCCCGAGCCGAGCCTGCGGCTGCTCGCGGCGATGGCCGTGGTCAACCAGGAGACGCCGCTGCCGATCCTCGCCGTGCTCGCGGACGTGGCCGATCCCAGCACCGCGCTCGACAACCTCATCGAGGCCGGATTCGTCGAGTGGTTCCCGCACGCGCTGGCCGAACCGGTCGGCATCACCTCCCCGGCCCTGCGCGACGTCGTGTACTGGACCCTGCCCGTGCCGTTGCGCCGCGGGATGCACCGGGCCGCGGCCGAGCAGATCAGCGGCGTGCACGGATTCCGGCACCTGATGCTCGGCGCCAGTCGGCGCGATCCCGAGCTCGCCGCGCGGCTCGAGGACGAGGCGACCCGCTATCACTCGGCGGGCGACCTGGAGCGGGCAGGCATGCTGCTGCTCTGGTCCACCGACGTCTCGGTGGACCGGCAGGACCGGGAGCGCCGGCTGCTCAAGGCCGCCGAGTGGGGCGGGCAGGCGCCCACCGCCGAGTGGGCGGCGGCGCTGAGCAAGCGGCTCGCCCTGCTCGAGCCGAGCGTGCAGCGCAACCTGTTCCTCGGGCGGCTCGCCGCGAGCGAGGCCCGCTTCGAAGCCGCGCAATCGCTGTTCGATCAGGCCAGGGTGCTCGCCGGGGACCGGCCGGTGCCGGTGCGCGCCGCGGTGGAGCTCGCCGCCGCGGCGCTGTACGCGGAGACCGGGGACCTCGAGGCCGAGGAGCGGGTGGCGCTGTCCGTGCTCGCGCAGGACGCGCTGCCCCAGGAGTCCAGGGAATGGTCGGTGTACTTCGCGGCGGACGCGCACGGCAGGATGCGCGGCTCCGCGCAGGCCTCGCTGCGCCGGCTCGAGTCGCTCGCCCCCGAACTCGCCGCGACGCGGGCCGACCGACCAGGACACGGCATCCTCTGGTGGGCGCACGGCACCTGGCAGGTGCAGAGCGGCAGGCCGACCGAGGCCATGAGCGACCTGCGGCGCGTCCTGCGCTCGCACGACGGCCCGGTCGAGCCGGTCCTGCCGCTGACCTACGCCTTCCTGGGCTACGCCCTGTTCCAGCTCGGCGACTGGCGGGCGGCGCTGCACGAGGCCCACGAGGGGATCCGCATCGCCAGGGCCCGCAACGACCAGCGCGCCATCATCCCGGGGGCCGCGCTCGCCGCGTCCATCAGTGCCCTGCGCGGCGAGTGGAGCGCGGCCGCCCGCCGGTCGGAGTCGGTGGCCAGGCTCCAGCGCACGGCGGGTGCGGCCCGCTACGGGGTCTTCCCCGCGCTGGCCGCGGCGCACCTGGCCCAGGCGCACGGGGATCCGGGCCGGATCCTCACGGCGCTCGCCCCGGTGACCGCCCAGCCAGCGCTGTTCGCGCAGTGCCAGCTGTGGTGGCGTCCGCTGTACGCCGAGGCGCTGATCGAGGTCGGCCGGCTCGCCGCGGCGCGCGAGGTCCTCACCGCGCTCGTCACCTCCGTCGACCCGGAGTCCCTCCCGGCGGCGGTCATGGCCAGGCTCGAGGCCCGGTTCGCCGCGGCCGAGGGCGACCCGGCCGTGGCGATCGACCTGCTGACCCGGGCGGTGGAGCACCCGTCCGAGGCGGACTCGCCGTTCAGCCTCGCCGAGCTCGAACACGACTTCGGCAGACTGCTGCTCACCGTACGGCGCCGCAGGTCGGCCATCAGATGGCTGCGATCCGCGCACGAACGCTACGTCGATCTCGGCGCACAGCCGTTCGCGCAACGGTGTCTCAGACAACTGACGGACTCCGGCGTCCGGAGCCTGGTCGCCGCGGCCGACGGGGAGGAGCCGGGGGCCGAGCCCGCCGACCGTTCGCTGGCCGCGCTGACGTCCCAGGAGCACCGCATCGCCGAGCTCGCCGCCGAAGGCAAGACGAACCAGCAGATCGCCCGCGTGCTGTTCGTCAGCGCGAAGACGGTCGAGTACCACCTGGGGAACATCTTCGCCAAGCTGGGCATCCCCTCGCGCCGCCAACTGCGCACCGCGCTCGGGGCAACAGCCGACGGACGCTCTCACCACTGAGTTCTCCGCCACTTCGGAATGCCACGGTTCGCGCGAGGCGTCGGCGATGAACCGACGCTGCGCTTGGAAGCTTGCCTCGAGCCGGGTGAGCGGCGCGTCGATGGCGGCGCCCGGTTCCTTGATCTCATCGTCGGGGCCGGCGAGGACGGGCGTGCGGCGCATGGCGGTCTCCGCCATCTCAGGTAACTGACACGAAGAGGCGCCTTTCCGATCCGGCGATGATCGGGAAGGGCTCGCCGTCCGGTGTGGCACGGCTGCTGTTTGCGAACATTTACCTCGCCGAAACCTTGACGCCCCACCGAAGCAGGACTCATACTCAGCGACACCGCAGCATGCTTATCCACTGATCAGTCCAGATTGATACTGAAACGATTCAATCCTACCCTGTGGCGCTGACCAGGCACTTTGCGATCCCATCTGAGGCCCGTTCGTTTCGATCAGGCTCAGCAGCCGGCCTCAGCCAGCGGTCATGCACCCACCCACATTCCCTTGGTGATCCCGGCGAGGAGTAGATCCAGTGTCTTCATCAGTGCCCTCATCAGTACCCTCATCAGTGCCCTCATTTCGTGGCCGCGCCAGGCGCGGACGCGGCCCGAGCATCGCGGCCGCGATCTGCGCCGGGCTGCTGGCGGTCTTCGTCACGGCCCCCGCGGCGCCGGCCGCCGCCTCCGGCAGCCCCTGGCCGTCCGCACCCGCCTGGCAGTCCTACGACGAGACGCCCACCTCGTCGTCCGTCTGCCCGACCGCCGTGGTCAGCACCTCCGGAAACGTCTCCGGGGCCGCCGACCTCGATTGCGGCGGGTCCGGCGGCGCGACGCTCACCATGGCCTCCGGCGGCTCCGACCCGACGATCGTGCTCGACTACGGCAAGGAGGTCGGCGGCGTCCCCTACTTCAACGTCTCCTCCGCCAGCGGATCGCCCACCCTGCAAGCGGGATACGCGCAGAACGAGCAGTACGTCAGCGCCGCCGGTGACGCCGCGACCCCGTGGGCCGAGGGCGACCCGCAGCGCCACGACGACTACACCGTCACCGGCGCCGGCACGATCACCGCCCAGTACGTGCAGGGCGGCGAGCGGTACCAGGAAATCACGCTGACCACGCCCGGCACGGTCACCCTCAGCGGAGTCGGGATCACCTACATCGCCGACCGGACCCAGGCGAGCAGCCTGGCCGGCTGGTTCGACTCCAGCAACAGCGAGCTCAACAGCATCTGGTACGACAGCGAGTACACCGACCAGCTCGACTCGGTCGCCGCGCAGTCGCTGCCGTCCACGTGGATGGTGAACGGCGGGGTGCTCGACGCCGCTGGAACCGAGCAGGGCGACAACATAGGCCTGCTCACCGGCGGCTCCTCCTGGGGTGACTACACGGCCAGCTTCCAGACCGAGATCGTCGACAATCAGGCCGGATGGGTCGTGCGCGGCCAGGATGAGAACGACGGCTACGTCTTCATCCTCAACGACAGCGCGGACACGAGCGGCACGGCGAACACGCTCCAGGAGTTCAACCTGCACGGCGGCACATACTCGTCAATAGGCAGCGTCACGCTTCCCGCGTCGTTGGCGGCCGGAACCTGGCACACCGTCAGTACCACCGTCTCCGGCTCCACGCTCACGGTCTCGCTCGACGGCACGCGGCTGACCTCGCTGACCGACTCGAACTACGCGACCGGCTCGGTGGGCTTCCGGGAGTACTCCGGGGAGCAGGCCGAGTTCCAGAACCTGACCGTGACCAGCTCCGCCGGAGCGACGCTGTTCAGCAACAGCCTGGGATCGTCCGCCGCGCTCTCGGACTTCTCGCCGCTCCCGGGCGTCAACTCCTACGCCTCGATCGTCGACGGCGCCGCGCGGGACCGGGCGATCTGGGCCGGCGACATGAACGTGGAGATACCGAGCGTCCTCTACTCCACCGACAACACCGCATACCTCAAGGGCTCGCTCCAGGCGCTCGGCAGCTACCAGCTCAGCAGCGGCTTCGTCACCGGCGACCTGCCTCCGCAGACTCCGCTCGGCACCACGCAGCAATCCGGTACGACCGGCGCGTATTCGGCCTCGTACTCCATCTACTTCGTCCTCGGCCTGGGTGACTACTACCTCTACTCCGGCGACACCTCGTTCGTGGATCAGGAGCTGTCGGTGCTGAAGGGCGAGCTGGCCTGGAACGCCTCGCAGCTGGACTCGAACGGCCTGCTGGTCACCAACAGCAACGACAACGCCGACTGGGACTTCTACGACGGCGGCAAGAACGGCGAGGTCACCGAGTACAACCTGCTCTACTACAAGGCACTGCTCGACGGCGCGATGCTCGCGAACGCGGCCGGCGACACCTCGGACGCCGCCACCTACACGAGCGACGCCGCGGCCCTGAAGAGCGCGATCAACGCGCACCTCTACAACAGCGGCACCGGCCTGTACTACCTGAGCAACGAGGACACCAGCACCGTCGCCCAGGACGCGAACTCCCTCGCCGTACTCTACGGCGTGGCTCCCGCCTCGGACGACGCGACCATCCTGACCGGCCTCAAGAGCGACCTGTGGACCACGTCGTACGGCCCCGAGCCGTTCTCCGGCAGCTCGTACGCCGACACCGTCAGCCCTTACGTCAGCGGATACGAACTCGACGCGCGGCTCGCGAACGACGACACCGCCGACGCCGAAACGCTGCTGGAGACCGTCTGGGGCCACATGATCTCCTCGGGCCCCGCCGATACCGGCACCATGTGGGAGAACGTCTCCGGCAGCACCGGCCTGCCCGGGCTCGGCTCGGACACCAGCCTTTCCCACGGCTGGTCCACCACCCCCGTCTCCGCGCTCTCCGGCTACGTCCTCGGCGTGCAGCCGGCCACCGCCGGATACGCGAACTGGACCGTCCAGCCGGAACCCGGCGACCTGAGCTGGGCCGAGGGCGACGTCCCGACCCCGCACGGCACCATCGGCGTCGACTGGGCCGGCGAGAGCGGCGTCGGCCAGTTCAGCATGCAGGTCACCGCGCCCTCGGGAACCAGCGGCACGATCGCGGTGCCGACGTACGGTGCGACTGATCCGATCGTCGAGGACGACGGCCAGGTCATCTGGAGCAACGGCACCTTCACGGCGGCTTCCGGCATCACCGGCGCGTACGCGGAAGGCGACTACGTCTACCTGACGGGTGTGCAGCCCGGACAGTACCTCCTCTCCTCGAACCCGGGAAACTACGGCGCAGCGCCCACCGGCTACACCCAGTGCGCCACCGAGAACAACACCTGCGCGGTGTCCGGCACCGAGTCGGTGGCCTTCGGCGCCAACGGCATCTACACGTACACGACCGAATCCTCATCCACCGCGTGCAGCGACACCTCGCTGTCCGACCCCGACTACGGCGTGACAAAGGCCTGCTACGTCGGCCCCGTCACCAGCGGCCCGAGCGGCGTCACCACCACGTACTGCGGACCGGAGAACGCCCTATGCAGCTTCAGCGGCACGGAGACGGTGTACTTCGGAGCGGGTAGCGACTGGACGAGCAAGTCCATCGCCAGCGGCACGCCGTGCACCGACGCGGTATTCCCCGATCCGGACTACGGAGTGGTCAAGGCCTGCTTCATCGCCTCATAGCCGCCGCGTTCCCCTTCGCGGCCCCGGGCGTCGCGCCCCAGGGCGACCGTCAGGCTACGCACCAAGGTGAGCAAGGGCGCTGAATCTCGTACCGCGGGGCTGGCCATGGTGTTCATTCAAGCTGAGCGAGTCCGCTCCTCGCAGCCTTGTTCCCGGCACATCGCCTACGAATCGAGCAGGTCGGCCGGGTCGTGGCCGGGCGGACCGGACGGCCGCCAGTCTCCGTCGCGTCGACGGTAGGGGTACCAGCGGCCATCGCGGCCATAGCGCAGTTGCAGGTCGCGCTCCACGAAGGTCCAGCGGTTGCGCCAGGACTTGGGCGCGGGCGATTCTTCGCCGCCCCAACCGGAGGCGAGCAGGGTCCGGGCGCGCGCCAGCTCCGCGGCCGGTGGCGTCCAGGGCTCCTCGAGGACTTCGAGCCCCGCGGCTCCGCCGTGGCGCCAGGCCACCATGGCGCGGGCCAAGTGCATGGGCTCGACGGCGAGGGCTTCGACGATTCGAGCGAAGACGTGCACGTCGCGATGCTCACCGGCCAGCAGGCGGATCGCGTCGCTGCGGGCGTCGAGCCACGGCAGGAGCGGGGGCGGGTCTGCCTCCCCGGACGCGCTATCGGCAAGATGCAGATACGTGTCGAGCAGTGCCTTGGCGCGCGCCGCGGCGTCGGCGGCGAGCATCTCCAGGGCCGGCGGATCGATCCCCGGCACGGGCACGGACGTATCGAGCACGGCCGGCGGCCCGGCGTTCTCGACCGGGCCGGGCAAGAGGGCCGCCTGGTCCGAGGGTGGCTCCCAACCGGCGAATGCCTCGCGTGCGGGTACTCCGGCTGGGGCCGCACTCGGCGCCGGGTCCGCCTGCGCGGCGTCCAGCGCGGCCGCTGCCTGCTCGGCCGCCGCGTGCGCCGCATTGCGCCGGTGCAGCTCCGCCATGACCGTGGTCTCGTCCCGACCGCGCATCAGCAGCAGGACGAAGGGGTCCTCGTCCAGGATGCGCGCGATCTGGTAGCACAGCGCGGCGGCGTGTTTGCACGGGTACCCCCAGTCGGGGCAGCTGCATTCGGGTTCGAGTTCGTCCCGGTGCGGCAGCAGGTACACGCCGGCCTCGACCGCGTCCCCGGCGAGACCTTCCGGCATGTCCCGGTCGAGCAGGGCCGCGATGTGCAGGGCCTTGGCCGCGACGGCATCGAGCAGTCTGTCCCATTCGCCGTCGTCCAGGACCCTGATGCGCACGGAGGAGGTGTAAGGCCGAGGTTGGCTGCCATGCACCTTCGCCGTGATCAACCCCGGGGCGACGGTGATCTCACCCACCGCTCCGCGGCGCGCGTACGTGCGTCCGCGGGCGAGCCTGCCGGAGTCCATCGAGGTCTCCTCGAGCGCCGCGACCCACTCCTCGCCCCACCAGGAGGTGGCGAAGCCGCGCCGTCCCGGAGACGGGGGCAGCGGCGGGAAGAGCCGGGCACGTGCGTCGCCGACGGCCTTCTTCGCGCGCGCCATCAGCCGACCGCCCCGCGCAGAGCGACCAATTCGGCCAGCTCGGCATTGGACAACTCGGTGAACGCGGCCTCTCCGGAAGCCAGCACCCGGTCGGCCAGGTCGCGCTTGACCTTCAGGGTCTCGGCGATCCGCTCCTCCACGGTGCCCTCGGTGATCAGCCGATGGACCTGGACGGGCTGGGTCTGGCCGATCCGGTACGCGCGGTCGGTCGCCTGCTCCTCGACCGCGGGGTTCCACCAGCGGTCGTAGTGCACGACATGCCCGGCGCGGGTCAGGTTCAGCCCCACGCCCGCGGCCTTGAGCGAGAGCAGGAACACCGGCACCCGCCCGGCCTGGAAGGCGTCGACCATCTCCTCACGCCGACGCACCGGGACCTGTCCGTGCAGGAAGAAGGTGGCGATGCCGCGGTCGGCCAGGTGCCGTTCGAGCAGTCGACCCATCTCCACGTACTGGGTGAACAGCAGCACGCTGCCCCCCTCGGCCAGAATGGTGTCCAGCAGTTCGTCGAGCAGTTCCAGCTTCCCGGAACGTCCCGCGAGCGGCCGGCCTGTCTCAATCCGGCCTTGTTCCTTCAAACTGTGCTCTTTTAAATACTGCGCCGGGTGGTTGCAGATCTGCTTGAGCACCGTCAGCAGTTTGAGAACCAGACCGCGCCGCGCGATGCCCTCGGCCCTCTCGATCTCCGCCAGGGTCTCCCGGACGAAGGCCTCGTACAGCGCCGCCTGCTCACGGGTCAGGGCCACCGGGTGGTCGGTCTCGGTCTTGCGCGGCAACTCCGGCGCGATCCCAGGGTCCGACTTGCGTCGGCGCAGGACGAACGGGCCGATCAGCCGGGCCAGCCGGTCGGCCGCGGCCTGGTCCTGCTCGCCCTCGATCGCCCGGGCGTAACGGCCCCGGAAGGTCTTCAGGGTGCCGAGCAGTCCGGGCGTGGTCCAGTCCAGCAGCGCCCACAGCTCCGAGAGATTGTTCTCCACCGGCGTGCCGGTCAGCGCGACCCGTGCCTGCGAACCGATCCCGCGCAGCGCACGGGCGGTGTGCGAGTACGGATTCTTCGCGTGCTGCGCCTCGTCCGCGGCCACCAGGCCCCAGCCGGCCTCCGCCAGAATCTCCGCGTCCTGACGCAGCGTGCCATAGGTGGTCAGGACGATCTCGTCACCCACCACGGCGTCCAGGCTCCGGCCGGGTCCGTGATAACGGCGCACAGCCGTGCCCGGGGCAAAGCGCGCGATCTCCCGCTCCCAGTTGCCCAGCAACGAGGTCGGGCAGACGACGAGCGTCGGGTACGCGGTCTCGGCAGTGTGCTGCCGATGCAGGTGCAGCGCGATAAGCGTGATGGTCTTACCCAGGCCCATGTCGTCGGCCAGGCAGCAGCCCAGCCCGAGGGAGGTCATCCGGTCCAGCCAGCGCAGCCCGTCAAGTTGGTAGCCGCGCAGGGTGGCCTTGAGCGCTCCGGGCGCGCCGATAGGCTTGCCTTTCGAGTTCTGCGGCGAGAGCAGCCGGTCGCGCAGTTCCGCGATCCAGCCGCTCGACACGACCGGCACCGGCGCGCCGTCCACCTCCGCGCTCCCGGTCAGCGCCGCACCGAGGGCATCGATGGCCGAGAGCGCGGCCAGTTCCCGTTTCCGGGCCTTGCCGACCAGGTCGGTGTCGACCAGCACCCACTGGTCGCGCAGCCGTACCAGAGGCCTGGTCGACTCGGCGAGCAGGTCCATCTCGGCCTCGGTCAGCGCCTTCCCGCCGAGCGCGATCTGCCAGCGGAACTTCACGAGTTTGTTCAGGCCGAACAAGGAGCGCAGGTCCGACCCCGGCCGCTTGGCCGCGGCCACGACCGCCTGCGCGGTCAACCCGCGGACCAGTTCCTTCGGCAGATGCACATCGACGCCGGCCGCGGCAAGGCGCGGCGCCGTCTCGCCGAGAAGGTCGAGGACCTCGTCGTCGGACAGGTCGAGCGAGTCCGGGGCCGCGCCGGACAGCAGCCGATCAAGGACCGGCCACACCCGCGCGGCACGCCGGAGGGTCAGCAGCGTGTCGATCTGAGCGCGCGCGTCGAACCACTCTCCGCCGCCACCCCGCCACACGTGCGCGGCGTCCGCGACGATCGTCGGGTCGGCCAGGCTCCGCAACTGCACCACCGCGCGGAACTCCGCCTCGTCGAACTCGATCCGCAGCGAGACCCGCACGCCCGCGTCCAAGCCGGCGGCCACCTGCGCCGCCCACCCGCGCAACCCGTCCGACGGCTGCGGCGCCATCGCGGTGAACAGGGCACTGCCCGCGGCCAGCGGCGCGCCCGCGGTGCGCGGGAGCGTGTCGGCGACCGCGTCCAGGAAGCCGCGCACCAGCGGTTCGGCATCCGGCAGCATCAGCGGGGAGAGTCCGTCGATCGGCACCGCGCGCGCGGTCGGCGGCATGGCCGTCGCCAATGACCGCAGGCGCTCGGCGTCATCGTGATCCAGCGGGCCGGCCCGCCAAGCGTCGAAGCCCGCCGACGACACACCAGGCAGCAACCGACCGCGTGCCAGCAGGTGCAAAGCGAACAAGGACACTGCGCCCCAGAACGCGGCGGCCGCATCCGCACCCGCCCGCCCGACGGCGCCAGCCAGCACGGGCAGTGCTTCCGCCACCGGCATTTCCAGCGCCGACACGGTCTTGCGGCGGACGCCCGACCCGTGCGAAGCGACGACCGTCAACGGCCGACGCGCCGCGGGCAAGTCCGGTAGGAAAGCGCCATAGAAAGCCACGCGACCGGTGCGCGCCGGATCGCCCGGCAGGAACACCGCCGCGCATCGACCAAGCGCGGCCGCCTGCGCAGCGGAAAGAACGCTTGCAGACGCGTTGCGCGAAGGCTGTACGACACGCTGCGGAGCAACCGCGGGGCGCCGACCCCCAGCCGTGGCCGACACCGTGGACCGGGCCCCGATGCCGATCTCGTCATCGACCTCGATCACCCGACGCGCCACACCGATCGATCCTCTGCCTCGTGCGTTTCGGGCCGACACCGGCCCGTCATGACAACCGGGCCCAGACTACCCGGACCCGCGTCCCGGCCGTGCGCCGATCCGAAGTCTCGGCTTGGCCGCCACCGTGCGAGCGGAGGCTCCGCTAAAGTGCTGAGCCACGATGATTCCCCGCGCAAGCCGATCGCGGAGGGAGAGCGCTGGACTACGAGGTCAGGGTATGGTATCCCGTCGCACCACGACGGACGACGGACGACGGACGACGGACGACGGACGACGGACGACGGACGACGGACGACGGACGACGGACGACGGACGACCGCTGCCGCTGGCGGTGCTCGCGGTCGTCCGGAATCTCGTCTCCGCGCTGCGGCTGCTTGACGTCGCATCGGTCTTCGCGGATGACGACCGGGTACGGATCCACTGGACGATCGTGCCCGGCTCTGAGTTCGCCGAGGAGACCGACGAATACCTGGCACGGGAACGCGGAATACGCCTGAAAGCCTGGGGCGAGGCCTGCCGCGAGCGCCACGACCTGATCATCGCCACCAGCGGGAACGGGGAGCTCTTCCGCCTCGACGGTCCCTTGATGCTGCTGCCGCACGGAGCCGGCTACAGCCGCGTGGTCGGCCAGGGCAATGCCGCGCCCGCCGGTCTGGCGCCCGAGCAGTTGCTGCACGACGGCCGTGTGCTGCCGGCCGTCATCGGGCTCGAACACGAGGCCCAACGCGCCCGGTTGGCAGCACACTGCCCACCTGCCGCACAGCGTGGCGAGGTGCTCGGGGATCCCACCCGCGACCGGCTGGCCGCGGGGATGGCATTGCGGGACGCGTACCGGTCGGCTCTGCACGTCGCCCCGGAGCAGACACTGGCCGTGCTGAGCTCCACCTGGGGTTCCGGCTCCCTGTTCGCCGAGCACGGCGACCTGCCGGCGCGTCTGCTGGGCGAGCTTCCCGCGGATGAGTTCCGACTCGCCGCGATCATCCATCCCAATGTGGCGGCCCGCCTTGGATTCTGGGAGGTCGGCCGACGCCTGTCGCGCTCGCGTGCGGCGGGACTGCGCCTGGTGCCGTCGGACGGCTGGGAAGGCGCCGTCCTGGCCGCGGACCTGGTCGTGGGCGATCACGGGTCGGTGAGCATGTACGCGGCCGCGGCCGGCACCAGGGTCGTCCTGGGGTCCTACGACTCGGCTCAGATCGTCCCGGACTCCCCTATGGCGGCGCTGGCGGCGCGGCTGCCGCGGCTGCGCCACGAGTCGCCGCTCGCTCCCCAACTGCACGAGGCGCTGACGCAGGACCTTGACGGGCCCGCGTATCGGGCGGCCGCGGCGTCGATGGGTGCCCCCGGACAGTCCCTGAACCTCACCCAAGCCACCGTCTACGACCAACTGGGATTGCCGGCTCCGCGGCGACGGCCGAAGGTGTTGGCCCCGCGGCCGGCCTCGCCCGATTCCGCTTTCCGCTCCGCCCACCTGGTGCTCGTGGAACGAGACGGGCTGGACCCCGCAGGGCTGGGCCTGTATGTCCGCCGCTTCGCCGCCGCGATCGACCCTGATCTCGTCGACGAGGACTCGAGCGGCCTGCTGTGCCGACACCTCGCGGTGCAGACCACGGACCCGGATCCGACCCTCCGGGAGAACGCCGAGGTGCTGCTGCTTCCCGAGCGCCCCGGCTACCACCACGTCGAGACCGACGCCGAAGCGCTGGAGGCGGCCCTCGCCCGGTACGAGAACTGCGGCCGGGTCGCGGCCCGCGCCGCCGGCCCCGGCCGCTGCCTCGCGCTGAGCGCGGCGACCGGCCTCGTCGAACTGCGGGCGGCCGACCCGCGTATCGACCCGGCCGTTCTCGCCTCGGTTCTCTGGGCACTGCTGCTGATCCAGGGTGCGCCCGAACCCGAGCGCGCCATCGCGCCGATGGAGAAAGGGGTCGCGCTGCGGGTCGGCCGCATCAGGACACTGGTCACACTTCAGCGATCGGCGGAGGCGTTGCCCTCCAGCCCCTCCTGAAGCCGCTGGGCGTGAGCGCGCAGCTCTGCCGCGGCATCCGTTTCGCCCGCGGCCTCCTGGCAGTCGGCGAGCAGACGCAGGGACCTGACCTGCTCGACCGGCACCGCACGACGGCCGGCCTCCTGCACGGCCAGCACCGCGAGCGGTTCGGCGAGTTCCGCCTCGCCCCGGGCGAGCCGCGCGTCGATCAGCGCGAAGCGAACCTGCCCGGCCAACCGCTGATCGACTTCTCCCGCCTCCGCATAGGCGGCCTCCAGAAGCCGAACCGCCTCGTCGAGCCGGCCGAGACCGGTGCACGCCCGACCGGTGTGATAGCGCAGCAGCAGGTCGGCACGCTGGGAATCAGGAGTCTGCTCGGTGTGCGCGAGCACCTCCCGGGCCCGGGTAAACAGCTCGATCGCGGGCCCGAACCTGCGGCTGCGCAACCCCAGAACTCCGTCGAACTCGAGCACGGAGGCCTCCAACAGCGGATCGCCCGCCGCCCTGGCCAGATCGAGCGCTGGGGCGAGGACCCGTTCCGCCTCGTCGAATTCCGCCAACTCGATGTGCGCGCGGGCGAGCAGGCAGCGTACCCGGGCACCCACCCAGCCGTTTCCGGCTCGATCAGCGGCAGCTACCCCGAGCCCGAAGGCCTCGATCCACGCGGCGTAGTGCTTGTGGTGCTGGTAGAGCATCCACAGCGGGTCGCACAACAGCCAGACGGTCTCATCCCACTGATTCTCCGCCGCGGCGCGTACGCAGTGGAGCAACGCGAGGTGCTCCGTTTCGAGCCAGCCCAGCGCATGGTCGACGGTGGAGAGGCCGGGGACCGGCGAGGCGCCGTCCTCCGTTTCCACCCCGCTAGCCGGCAGGCGCAGCCGCACCGGGGCGATCACCCTGTCCGCGACCTGTCCGCGACGCAGGTACCAGGCGACGACGCGCCGCGTGAGTTCGGACCGTTCCGCCGGGCTCCAGGTCCGCTCGGCCACGTGCGCCGCGTGCATCCGGATCATCGCGTGCGGTACGAACCGGGTCCCGGGCAGTTCCTCGAGGAGGTTCGCTGTCACCAGGTCGTCGAGTCCCTCCTCGACGTCAGGCAGCGATTTACCGATGACCGCGGCGATCGGCTCGGCAGCCAGCTGCGCTCCCGGCATGAGCGCGAGCACCCGGTACACCCGCGCGCCGGACTCGCCCAATTGCTCGTAGGACTCGTCGAGAACGGCGAACACGCCGGCTCGCTCAAACTGCCGGGCACGCGCGCCGGCGTCGCGCAGGCCGGAGACGAGATCGGCCAGCAGACGGTGCGGCCGCGAGACGAGGCTGGCGCTGATCGCGCGCAGCAGTACCGGCAGTCCGGCGCACAGCTCGACCAGCGCCGCCGCCTGCTCCGGCTCGGCCTCGACCCGGCGGGACCCGATCTGCTCGGCGATCAGCGCCATCCCTTCGGCGGGATCAAGGGGTCCTACCGGCAGTGCCAAGGTCCGTCCTCCGCGCAACTCCTCGAGCCGCCGCTGGCTGGTCACCAAGAGCGCCCCTTCCTGACCGGGGGTGAGAGCGAGGGCCTGCGACGCCAGCTCCGCGTCGTCCACGACCACCAGGGCCCTGCGGCCGAACATCCTCGACCGGTACAGCCGCCCCAGATCCTCGGTCGAGGAGGGCAGCACCTGCTCGGCGACGCCCAACGAGCCGAGCAGGGCGCGGAAGGCGTCGGCGAGGTCGATCGCGCCGCCGACCGACCGGTACGCTCCGAGCCGCACGTACAGCTGGCCATCGGGAAACCTGTCACGCGCCGAGGCCGCGAACCGGCGTCCGAGCTCGCTCTTGCCCACCCCGGCCGGTCCGGTCAGCACGATCGTCGGCGCCACCGGAGCGGAGGCCGGCTGGTCGAGCACCCCCGTCATGCTCGCGAGCTCGCGAGTCCGGTTGACGAAGCCCGGTTCCTCCGCCGGAACCTGCCACTGGGTCGGCGCGGCCTCGGGAGAACCGAGGAGATTGAGCGTTTCAAGCCGACCGACCTGAACGGCGTTTCCCCGGACGGAGCCGGACAGCTCGTTCGACGTCCCCTCCTCCTGCACCAGGACTGCCTCCGTTCGAAACCCGTATCCCGCCAAGAGCCCTCGCTTCAGAACTGCACTGTAGCGCTTCAAGCGCTGGCAGGGCACGTACACCAGCACTGAGCTGAAGCCGACGATCAGATCCATAGTCGAATATCGAATGTCATAGTTCATCGAACAAGGGCATTGCCACTTCCCGACACACCCGAGCTCCACCGGTGAGCAGATATCCGATCTCAGGCCTCGCCATCACTCGAGGGTACGGGCCTAGTCGCCGCTGCCGCGGGCTCCGGTGCCGAGCACGAATACGACGACATATCAGCTGACGGCTTCGCGGATGGCGGGGGCGATCTCGGTGGCGAGTAGTTCGATGGAGGAGTCGACCATGCGGGCGGGCATGGCGCCGAAGTCGATCTGGCCCATGAAGCGGCTCAATCCCAGTAGCGAGTGCTCGGTGAGGATCTTGTCGATGACCTCCTGGGGGCTGCCGACGACGAGTGCGCCATGGGGGCTCGCGACGGCTTCGAACGCGTCGTAGTCGCCTGGGTCGAGGCCGAACAGGGCGAAGGCCTCGAGGAAGGCGCTGCGTCCGGCGATGATCTCGGCGCGGCCGTTGCTGATCAGGTCGAGGGAGGCGAAATCCTGATGCAGGCGCACCGGATCCAGGGTCGAGAGGACTGACACGGCGCTGGTCAGGCGGATGTTCTCGGTGGCCTGGGCGGCGGCCGCGAGGGGGATGGCGGGGTTGGCGACGGCGAAGTCGGGGCTGTGGTGCTCGCCGAGGCCGAAGACGTCGAGGCCGGCCTGGTCGGCGGCGATCGCGTACGAGACGATCTCGTGGGTACGGCGCCCGGCGCCGTGCGGGCGGCCGGTGGCGGGGTCGGTCTGCAGGTCGGACAGGGACAGGATGCCGAGCTCCATGGCTTTTCCTCCGGGCGCGGGTGGACGGGGTTGCACGCACCGGCGGCGGAGCGTCTTCGGCGCCGACGCCGGTGCGTGGAGAGTTCAATGGCCTCGGAAGGGGTGGCCAGGGTGATGCCGGGCACCGGGGCGTGCGGGGCCGGGCATGGTTCGCGTCCTCTCCAGGTTTTGCGCGGCGGCGGGTCGCGGTGGCTTAGCCGCAGGTGACGGCGATCTTTCCGAGCGCGCCGGCGCCGAAGGCGGCGAACGCCTCGGGGGCCTGCTCGAGGCGGTAGACGGCGGTCACCGGCACGCTGATCGCTCCGGCGGCGGCCTGGTCGGCGAGGTGGGCGAGGGTCTGCGCGTTGGCGTCGGCCATGATCGGGATCGCGGTGACCTCGAAGCCCTCGACCGCGTCGGGGCCGAAGCCGAGGGTGGAGGCGATCCGGCCGCCGACCCGCACGAGGCCGGCGAGCGCGACGCCGTCGCCGGCCAGGTGCACCACCGCGTCCACGCCCGTCGGGGCCAGTTCGCGGACCTGCTGCTCGAGGTTTGCGGTGTAGTCGACGACGTGCACCGCCGCGTCGGTCTGAGCGTTGACGAACTCCGTCTCCGCACCCGGGCGCGCGGTGGCGATGACCCGGGCGCCGCGCCCGGCCAGAATCTGCACCGCCAGCGCGCCGACACCGCCGGTGGCGCCGGAGACCAGGACCGTCTCGCCGGGCTTGACCTCCAGGGCGTTGACGCTGTCCAGGGCTGCCGTTCCGGCCAGGCCGAGTGCTCCCGCGTGCCCAAGCGAGAGTCCTTCGGGAACGTGGGCCACGCCGTAGCCCGCCGGGACGGTGACGTACTCGGCGAGCGATCCGGTGCCCAGGAACGGCTTCATCACCACGCCGAACACCGCGTCCCCGACCGCGAAGCCCTCCGCGCCCTCGCCGACGGCCTCGACGGCGCCGGCGAAGTCCTTGCCCACCACCAGCGGGAAGCGGTGCTCCATCATCCCCTGGAGGTAGCCGGCCGCCGTGGCGGCGTCGAAGCCGTTTACCGACGAGACGGCCACTTTCACCAGCAGTTCCCCAGCCTCCGGCAGGGGCGGGCTCACCTCGGACACCACCGGGGCGGCGGGCACCTCGTTCAGGACCACTGCGCGCATGACGATCAACTCCAGACGTAAATGGAACGGGCTATCCGTTTCCATGGCAGCAGCGTAGCAAGAAAATCGGAAAGGCCATTCCAGTTCGCTAGAATGGGCCGTGTGAACCGATCCGCTCCCCTTCCCACCAGCGACGACGCCGCCCTTGTGCTGCGCAGCGACGCCGAGCGCAACCGGGAGCGCATCCTGGCCGCCGCCCGCGCCGTCTACTCCCGCGACGGGCTCGGCGCGTCCATGGCCTCGGTGGCCCGCGAGGCGGGCGTCGGGATCGCCACAGTCTTCCGCCGCTTTCCCCGGCGCGCGGATCTGATCGAGGCCGTCTTCGCCGATCGGATGGACGCCTACGCCGCCGCCATCGCCACGGCGCTCGCCGACGCGGACCCCTGGCGCGGCTTCACCGGCTACATCGAGACCGTCTGCGCCATGCAGGCCGCCGACCGCGGTTTCGCCGGCGTGCTGACGATGACCTTCCCGTCCGCCAAAGCACTCGAAGAGCGCCGCCGCACGGCGTACGACAGGTTCGTCGAGCTCATCGAGAAGGCCAAGGCCGCCGGGCGGCTGCGCGCCGACTTCACCTCCCAGGACCTCGTCATCCTGCTCATGGCCAACGCCGGGGTCCTCGCCGCCACCGCCGACGCGGCCCCCGAGAGCTGGCGCCGCCTGGTCGCCTACATGCTCCAGGCCTTCGCCGCGCCCGCACCCGACGCCCTACCCCCCGCGCCCGCACCCACCGCTCTCTACCGGGCCATGGTCCGACTCGGCCGCGACCCCTCCGGCGGCACCGGGCCCTGACGGCGCGACCCTGCCGTTCGACGAACCATCGCGGAAATCAGGTCCGATTTTCGTTATGGAACCGGGCCGCACGCGTCTCCCTACCCGGCGCGCGACGCAGCGCGCGGCGATGACGGCTATTCGACCGGCAGGGAGATGCGTGAGTAGGCACGGTACGACGGCGGACCAGGCGACGAAGAAGCACTTTTCGCCTCGGGCGGGCAATCGGCTGCGGGCATGCGCAGCGGCGCTGGCCACCTGCGGCGCGCTGCTTTTCCCGGCCGGCGTGGCGTACGCGGCGGGCCCGGCGGACATTACCACCCAGGTGCTCGCGGGCAGCGACATCACACTGTCAGGCGACTCGATCATCAACCTGCCGGGCGGAACGACGACGTACAACGGCGCCTTCTCCGGCCAGGGGACGCTGACGGTCGCCGGGACCGGCACCCTGGTGCTCACCAAGGACAGCAGCCTCACGCTCCCGGCGGCGGAGCAGCGGCAGAGCGTGACCACCAGCGGCGGAAACTGGCCGTACCCGATCATCAGCGATCCCGACCCGCCCACCGTCGTCGTCGACTCGGGCGCGACGCTGCAATACGGCGACGGCGGCTCGGCCGGCGTCATCGGCAGCTATCCGTACTCCTCTATCAGTGGCCTGACATTAAATCGGGACAACATCAAGGTCGACGGCACGCTCGTGCTCGACATCTCCGGCGGCGAATACAACCTCGGCACGATCAGCGGTTCGGGCGAGGTCATCCAGCCCCGCAGCGCCTGGGGCACCCTGGATCTGGCCGACGATCTGCCGTTCACCGGGACCATCGGCATCGGGACCGGGATGAACCTGGGCAGCGCGGCCTTCCGGCTCGCCCTGCCCGACGCCGCGGCCATCGACAACGACGGTTCCGCGATCATCAGCGCCCGCAACTACACGCTCGTCATTCCGGAGAACTTCTACGAGGCCAACTACGGCACCGACATCAACTTCCACACCTGGCAGGCCGGGCTGATCGAGATGACCGGTGTCGACCACTACACCGACCCCTCGCTCGACACCTCGACCATCGCGCACACCGTGAACTTCCGCGGCATCAACATCGAGGGCGCGAACGTGCAGTGGGGCGACGGGTCCACCGACCGATTCTTCCTGCCCGCCACGCCGTCCGACTCCTATATCAACATCCACAAGGACGGATCACTGGCCTTCGACTACGACGGGCCGGTCACGCTCGACACGCCGATCTCCGGCGGCATCTACCACAACTCGCTCAGCACTCCGGCGAACGCCTCGATCACGATCTCCCCGACCTCGGGGAACGCGGTGACCTTCGCCGTGCCGATGAACTATCACGGCACCACCACCATCGGGCAGGGCGCCGCGCTGCTGCTGGGCACCGGTCAGGCGGGAGGGGACAGCAGCCTGCTGACCGGCGCGTCAAACGACGCGGTGGTGGACGACGGCGTGCTGACCGTTCGCAACACCACAACATCGGTCACACTCGGGGACATCTCCGGCCCTGGTTCGCTCACCCAGGCCGGCTCCGCGACCACAACCCTGGTCGGCGCCACGGCGTACACCGGGGCGACGACGATATCCGCGGGAAGCCTCGCCCTCGGCCAGGGCGCCGACGGTCTGAGCGCGAGCAGCGGTGTGAGCCTCACCGCGCCGAGCGCGGTCTTCGATCTGTCTCGGGCCGGAGACCAGACGATCCGCCAACTGTCCGGCGTGGCCGGCAGCACTCTGAGACTCGGTGGCAATACCCTGACCATCGCCACCTCGGGCGCGACGGCCTTCGCCGGATCGATCACCGGCAGCGGCGCAGGCGTGACCACGACCGGTACCGGAACGCTGACTCTCACCGGCCAGGCCGACACCCCGGGCGGCACGTGGCGCCTGAATCAGGGCTCGCTCGTTCTCGGGGCCGGTGCCGCGCTTCACCTCGGATCCCTGATCCAGGCACCCGGCAGCACCCTGTCCCTCAACGCCGGTTCGAGTCCGCAAGCGGACGCGCCCATCGAAGCCGACGGAACCATCCAACTCGGCGGCACCCTGACGATCACCGAGGCACCGCAGCTCGCCCCCGGCCAGCGGCTCACCCTCATTCAGGACACCGGTGCCTCGGCCATCACCGGCACGTTCGCCGGTCTGCCGCAAGGCGCGAACGTCACCGTCGACGGACACTCATACAAGATCGACTACTCCGCGGACGGCGGCCACGATGTGGATCTGACCGCCCCGGCAGCAGCCGCGTCGGCCGCCGCTTCCAGCGCGAAGAAGTCCGACGCGGCGGTTGCGGCAGGCGCGGCAGGCGCTTCGGCCCATGGCGCGCTCCAGCACGCCCAGGCCGTCCCGCTCACGCTAGTCGCCTTCGTCGCAGTGCCCGCCGTGCTGCTGGTCGGGGCGGCCATCGTCTTCCTCCTGTTGGCCGCCCGACGTCGCAGCGGCCGACGCGCGCGGCGAACCCCGTCCGATCCCTCCAGCGCCGAATCCAATCCCGCGCCGGCAACCGAAACCCCGCCCACGTGGCCGGGGAGCAATGACGACACCGTCTTCATCCAGCGAATCCGCTGACCTCCGCTGTCTGAAGAGGGCTGCACTTTTCAGTGCGATCAATGTCGATCGAAAGAAAAGGAGACACGCATGTCGAACAGCAGCAGCGCGCGGTGGCGAGGCAGAACCCGAATACTCGCCCTCGCACTCGCCCTGGCCGCATCAGGGCTCGCGGCCTCCGACGTGGCGCTCAGCGCCCCGCCGGCCCACGCGGACGGCAACAACACCCTCGGCGCCACCCCGCTGATGGGGTGGAGCAACTGGAGCTACATCGGCGACGACCCGACCACCGCGAAGATCGAGGCGCAGGCCGCCGCGCTCAAGAGCAGCGGGCTGCTGGCGGCCGGCTACCAGTACATGAACGTCGATGACTTCTACTACCTGTGCAACTCGAACGGACCTGAGGTCGACGCCAACGGCAGGTGGGCGACGGATCCGAGCAAGTTCCCGTCGGACGGCTCGACACCGGGGATGGAGGCGCTGGGCAACTACATCCACGCCGAGGGCGAGAAGTTCGGCATGTACGTGACTCCCGGCATCGCCGAGAACGCGGTGAAGGCCAACTCCCCGGTCGCCGGAACCAGCTACACCGCCGACGAGATCGCCACGACGACCAGCGAAACGAACTACAACTGCGGCGACATGGTCGGCTTGAACTACAGCAACCCGGGCGCGCAGGACTTCATCAACTCCTGGGCCGATGAGTTGGCCTCCTGGGGTGTGGACTACGTCAAGCTCGACGGCGTGGGCGCCTCGGACATCGCCGACGTGCAAGCCTGGTCCACCGCGCTCAAGCAGACCGGGCGCCCGATGTGGCTCGAGCTGTCCAACGCCCTGCCGATCGCGAACGCCTCCACGTGGTCGTCGCTGGCCAACGGCTGGCGCACCACCGGCGATATCGAGTGCTACAGCTGCTGGTCCGGCGGTGTCGACACCACCAACCCGGTGCGCACGCCGCTGACCGACTGGAGCAACGTCGCTCTCCGATTCGACAGCGCCGCCGCCTGGGCGCCGCACGTCGGACCGGGCGGCTGGAACGACCTCGACTCCCTGGAGATCGGCAACGGCGGCAACGACGGCCTGACCGTGCCGCAACGTCAGAGCACGATGACGCTGTGGTCCATGGCCGACTCCCCGCTGGTGCTGGGCACCAACCTGACCGACCTCGACTCGACCGACCTGGCGATGCTCACCAACAAGGCCGTCATCAGCGTCGATCAGGACGGCGTCGCCGCCGGGCGCATCGTCGACGACGGCGACAACCAGGTATTCAGCAAGCGCGAGAGCAACGGCGACTACGTCATCGCCCTCTACAACACCAGCACCACCGCCACGTCGACCGTGAGCGTCCCGCTCTCGGCCGCGGGCATCACCGGCAGCGTGACGGCCACCGACCTGTGGACCGGCGCGTCGACCGGGAGTATCTCAGGGACCTACTCCGTCGCCCTCGGCCCCGGCGCGGTCAAGCTCATCCGCACCGCGGGCGGCGGCAACAGCGCGGTGGGCGAGGTGCACGCGGTCGGCGCGACCAGCTGCCTCGACGTGTCGCAGCCCACTTCCACCCCCGCGCCCGAAGGCACCCAGCTCCAGATCTGGACCTGCAACGGCGGCACCAACCAGGTCTGGACGCACACCTCCTCCAACCAGCTCACGGTCTACTCCGGCAGCGAATGCCTGGACGCCAACGACAACGGGACCGCCCCCGGCACCAAGGTGCAGATCTGGCCTTGTGACGGCGGAGCCAACCAGCAGTGGCAGATCAACTCCAACGGCACCGTAACCGGTGTGCAGTCCGGACTGTGCCTGGACGTGTCCGGGGCGAGCACCGCGAACGGCGCCCTGCTCGATATCTGGACCTGCAACGGCCAGAGCAACCAGCAGTGGGCGCTCGGCTGATTTTCCAGCTGCCGGGGTCGGCGCCCACACGCCGACCCCGGCTTAGGTGAAACGCTTGTGCTCAGCCCTGCAGGATCTCCTCGATCCGGGCAAGGGCCTCGGGGGTGAGCGCGGGCTTGCCGAGTGCCGCGACGTTGTCTTCGAGCTGGGCGACGGAGGAGGCGCCGATGATCGCGGAGGTCATCCGCGGGTCGCGCAGCACCCAGGCCAGGGCGAGCTGGGCGAGGCTGCGGCCGTGTTCGTGCGCGACCGCGTCGAGCGCCTTGAGCTTGTCCATCATCTCGTCGGTCAGCGCGTCGGGCCGCAGGAAGTGGCCGACGGCGGCCCGCGAGTCGGACGGGATCCCCAGTAGGTAGCGATCCGTGAGCAGGCCTTGGGCCAGCGGGGAGAAGCAGATGCAGCCGGCGCCGACGTCTTCGAGCGCGTCGAGCAGCCCGTTCTCCACGTTCTCGGGCCGCAGCATGGAGTAGGGCGGCTGGTGGATGAGCAGCGGGGTGCCCAGGTCGCGCAGGATCGCGGCGGCGGCGCGGGTCTGCTCCGGGGTGTAGTTGGAGACCGCGGCGTAGAGCGCCTTGCCGGAACGCACAGCGTGAGCGAGCGCGCCCATGGTCTCCTCGAGCGGCGTCTCGGGGTCCGGGCGGTGATGGTAGAACACGTCGACGTAGTCGAGCCCCAGCCGCTGCAGGGACTGGTCGAGGGAGGCGAGCAGATACTTGCGCGAGCCGTGGTCGCCGTAAGGGCCGGGCCACATGTCGTAGCCGGCCTTGGTGGATATCACCAGCTCGTCACGGTACGGCCGGAAGTCCTGGGCGAAGAGCCGCCCGAAGTTCGCCTCGGCGCTGCCGTAGGGCGGGCCGTAGTTGTTGGCCAGATCGAAGTGCGTGATGCCGAGATCGAAAGCGCGGCGCAGCACGGCGCGCTGGGTCTCGCTCGGCTTGGTGTCGCCGAAGTTGTGCCACAGTCCGAGGCTGACCGCCGGAAGCTTCAGGCCGCTGCGCCCTGACCGGCGGTATTCCATGGTCGCGTACCGGTCTCCGGCTGCAACGTGTTCCATTATGTCGCTCCCTGTGCACTTGTGAGGGACACTCTTCGGCATCAGCCCTCGCCATAATAATGCAGTGACTTGGATGTTTGTCGAGGATGTGCTTTTCGCAGCTAGGCCGCCGCCCTCTTACGGCGAACGCGAGCGTGCATTAGTGTTTGTTCAAGTTTGATGTTGCACGACCGCTGAGCGGGAGGAACCGTGACCTACGCAGTCCATGACGACGCTCACTTCGAGCACTGCCCGTGGCTGTTCGCGGCCGAGGCGTCAGCCGAGCAGCGCGCGGCGCAGTCGCGCCACCAGGCCACGCTCACGGCGTACGCCACGACCGAGATCGGCGAACGCTGCTTCGTCGCCCCCTCGGCCGCCGTTTATCCCGATCGCCTCCTGCTGGGGCCGGACTCCTATATAGCGGCGCACGCGTATGTGACCGGCGATATCCGCACCGGCTCGGACTGCACGCTCAATCCGTTCACCACCGTGCGCGGAACGGTCCGGCTGGGCGACGGCGTCCGCATCGGTGCGCACTCGTCACTGCTCGGCTTCAACCACGCCACCGAGACCGACCGGCCCATTCACCTACAACCGCACACCAGCCTCGGAATCAGCGTCGGCGACGACGTGTGGATCGGCTCGCACGTCGTCGTGCTCGACGGGGTGGACATCGGGGACCACTGCATCATCGGCGCGGGCGCCGTGGTCACCAAGGACATCCCCGCCTGGTCGGTCGCGGTCGGCAATCCGGCGCGCGTCATCCGCGACCGGCGCGAAGCTTCTACAGCGGCGGCGAGGAGCACGAGCCCCGCCGCCGAACTCTCCGACAAGCAGGCCACCCGCCTGGACGAGGATCTGGCCGGATTCGCCGAGGCCGCGCGCGGTCAGGCCGCGGCGTTGATCGCGCGCTGCTGGGATCCGGCCGCCCCGGCGGGCGGTCGCTTCCTCGACCGGCCGGGGGCCGCGCCCACGGTCCGCGCGCACTGCGACGCGATCGAGATCGCCGACCTGCTGCTCGGCGAGGCACCCGAGCAGTTGACCGCCGCCGAGCACGCCGCGCGGCTGCGCGCCCTACAGGACCCTGAGACCGGCCTGATCGCCGAACTCGACCCCGCCACCGCGCTCCCCGGCTCGCTACCGTTGCCTGAGCAGGACGGCTTCATCACCGACGGCGCCGCCGAGTACCACATGCTCTGCGTCGGCTACGCCCTGGACCTGCTGGGCGCCTCACTTCCTGAACCGATCACCCCAGTGCGGCGGATGACGGCCGAGCAACTGGTCAACCGCCTGGACCGGCTTCCGTGGCAGCAGAACGCGTGGGGCGCCGGAAGCTGGATCGACTCCTGGGCGAGCGCGGCCCACTGGAACCTGGCCCTCGGCGCCGCGCCGGCGCCGGCATTGGAGCCAGGCGCGCTCGAGGCCCTGTTCGGCTGGCTGCTCACCCACGTCGATCCGTGGACCGGGATGTGGGGCAGCCCGTCCCCGGACGGCGACCGGCTGCAGGTGGTCAACGGCTACTACCGGCTCACCCGCGGCTCGTTCGCCCAGTTCGGCCTGCCCGTCCCGCACCCGGAACGGGTGATCGACGCAGTACTCGATCATGCCCGCAACCCACGCTACTTCGGCGCGGGGCGCGAGAACGCCTGCAACGTGCTCGACGTCGCGCACCCGCTGTGGCTGTGCGCCCGCCAGACCGGGCACCGCGCTGACGAAGCCCGCGCCTGGGCCGAACGACAGCTCGCCGCCGCGCTGCCCCGGTGGCGCGACGGCCGCGGCTTCGCCTTCGGCCCCGCCCCCGAGAACACCGGACCGGGACGCGAGCCCGGACTTCAGGGCACTGAGATGTGGCTGGCCATCGTGTGGCTGCTGGCCGACCTGACCGGACGCGCGGATCTGCTCGGCTACCGCCCGCGCGGCATCCACCGACCAGAGCAGGCGAGAGCGCTGCCGAGCGCGTAGGCGGCGTGCATGATGGAAGCTGCCTGCGCGGGCAAGGCGTTACCGATTTCTTGTTATGCCGACCGCCCCGGCTCGTCTCCGTTCCGGCCGGGAGCATACTTCCCGACCGCGGAGCAGGGCAGGAAGGGAGTGAGGGATCTTGAAGGTGCGTGATGGCGCGGGTGTCGGGGCCGGTTCGGCCGCTGTGGTGCTCGCGGCGCGGGCCGGTGACAAGCAGGCCATGGACGATCTGGTGGCCGAGTACCTGCCTTTGGTCTACAACATCGTCGGGCGGGCGCTCAGCGGACACGCGGATGTCGACGACGTCGTGCAGGAGACGATGCTGCGTGTCGTGCACGGCCTTGACGGGCTGCGGGATCCGGATCGGTTCCGCTCCTGGCTGGTGGCGATCGCGGTCCGCCAGGTCACCGATCGTTGGCGGGTCAGGCGCGCCGGGCCCACACCGCTCAGCGCCCTGGGCCCGGCGGCGCAGTTCCCGGATCCGGAAGCCGACTTCGTGGAGGTGACGATCCTGCGGCTGGGGCTGGCCGGTGAGCGCCGACGGGTCGCGGAGGCGACCGCGTGGCTCGAGACCGCCGACCGGGAACTGGTCTCGCTCTGGTGGCTCGAGGCGGCGGGCCGGTTGACCAGGGTGGAACTGGCCGCCGCCCTCCAGCTGTCCGTGCCGCATGCCGGCGTGCGGATCCAGCGGATGAAGACCCAGCTGGATCTGGCGCGCGAGGTCGTGCGCGTCTTGTCGGACAGCCCGCGTTGCCCGAAGCTGGCCGAGGTGGTCAGCGACTGGGACGGGCGCCCGGCGGCCTTGTGGCGCAAGCGGATCAGCCGCCACCTGCGACGCTGCACGACCTGCGACGCGGGCACAACGCGGCTGACTCCTCCCGAGGTGCTGCTGGCCGGGCTGTCCATGGTTCCGGTGCCCGCCGCCCTCGCGGCGCACCCGATCCCGGCCGCCACCGTGGCCGGCGCACACGGCGCTTCGGCTACTTCCCTGGTAGCGCACAGTTCCAGCTGGTTCGCCCGGGTTCTGAAGATCGCCGTGACCAAACCGGCGCTGCTCGCGGGCACCGCCGTCCTGGCCACGACCGGAGTAGCGGTGGTCTACGCCGTGTACCCCGACACGCACCGGCATGTCACTCCGGTCCCAGTCGATGTGATTACGCCCTCTGCCTCGGTCTCGGTCTCGGCCGCCCCATCGACCACGCCGGCCTCAACGCCGAGCGCCGCGGTGTCGAGTTCGAGCTCGTCGACCATCGTGACCGCCGCGGTGTACGGCAGTGTCGTGGACCAGGTCGACGCCGCTCCCGCCGCGGACCAGAAACCGGGCCCGCTGCCCGCGCGGCCCGCCGGCACACCGATCACCGCGACCGGAAAGTACGAGTCGACCACCGGCACCGCGAATCTCTACCAGATGAATTTCAGCGGCGACGAGCTCAAGCTGACCGGCCAGGGGTACTTCAGGATCCGCTGGCAGATCATCTACACCACCGGCCGGGTCGGCCAGATCGCGATGCCGACCTGGACCGGACTGGACGGCGAGCTCTTCCATGTCGCCTCCGGCGGCGGGCGGCGGATGGACGACCTGATCAACGGCTCGGCCACCGGTGGCAAGACCGGCATGGGTTCGACGTCCACCGGCTACGACACTCTGCCGACAGGCGCCCAGCAGATGTGGCAGAACGAGTACTACTACCTCGACGGCACCGTGACCCTGCACCAGAACCAGGGCTACGCCTGGGCCGACCTGATCGTCCAGCCGATGACCTGGCAGCAGATCACCACCGACATCGACACCCCGCCCGACCTCGCCGCGAACGTCGAACGCTACGGCCTGGTACGCGACACCGGGACCGACAGCGCACCCGTACCGCAGTATCTGACGAGAGCGGATCCGACCAACCCCGCGGACGTGCCGCAGCACTCTGACGTCACCGGCTGAGCGCGCCGCCGCGCACCGGTGGCGGCGCGCGGTTCCCTACAGCGTGTAGGAAAGCGTCCCGAAGCCGAGCTGGTCGTACCCGCCGCTGTCCGGTCCGTACTGGCTGCCGCCGCCCTCGGGGCGCACGCTCGCGGCGATCGCCTCGAGGGCGGGTGCGGACATCCCCTGACCCACCACGTAATGGTTGTAGATCATCTCCCAGATCGGCCGGACGTTGCCGCGGCTGTTATCGCTGGCGGAGGTGAAGGTCTGCGAACCAGACCACACTCCCGGCGCACCGAAGACCCAGGTGAAGGACGTGTAGGGGACGGACTGGCCGATGTTGTACTGCGCCACGTACTCCGCGCCCGCCAGGAACCGGCTGTCCGCGTACCCGTACATGTCATGGCCCTGGTTCCACGCCATCTGGCAGAACGCCGCGGTCAGGCCGATCCCGAGCGTCGCATGGCCCTGATCACGCCCCGCCTCCACCCACTGGCCGAGCCCGCCGGAATACAGCCTGGGGATCGCGTGCATGATCGAGCCGTTGCCCGCGCCCGACTGGAAGTAGGTCAGGGCCTGGTCGACCTTCGAGGAGTCCTCGCACAGAATGCCGATCGCCAGCACCGAGGCGTAGCTCAACTGGTCCCACGATCCCCAGTAGTTGGTGATGAAGGAACCGTTGTGGTTGGTCAGGAACGAGTTGTTCATCGGGTAGAAGACCTTGAGCATCATCTGCTGGAAGCGCTCGAGCTCGAAGCCCGGATAGTCGCGCACCAGTTCGGCCGCGTTGGCGAATTGGTAGCCGTAGACCCCTGCGGCGATGAACCGGTCCGCGTCCCCGGTGACCTCGGTCAACGTCGCCGACCACGCGTTGAGGATCGCCACGGCCGTCTCGGCGTGCGCCGTGTCCCCGGACACGTGGTACCGGAGGCCGTTCTGGTACGCCGCGTGGATGTCGTTGTACATCGTGCCGTAGTTGTCCTGGCTGGTCGTGCCCCGGTAGACGATCGGCTGCGGGTTCGGCTTCCACGTGCTCTGCGAATTCGAACTCGCCACCAGCCGGTTCCACCCGGCCGTCCACGGCTGGGCGCCCGCGGACACCTTCGCCGCCATCCGGTCCAGGTCGGCCTGGGAATGCTGCAACCCCGGATGGGCGAAGCCCGACTGCACGACCGGGACGGTGGCATGTGCCGAGGCTTCCGCCGAGGCCGCGGCCGAGGCGGCAGCCTCCTCGCTCGCGGCGGAAGACGAAGCGGCCGCGGACCCGTCGGGGGAGGCTGAGTGCGACGCGGCGTGTGATGCGGCGGCAGACCGGGAGGCAGCCGCGGATCCACGCGCGCTCGCGCTGCCGAGCGGGTATCCGGAGCTTTGCCGACCCGCGGCGCCGAGGGCCGTCGAGGATGCGGTCTTCGACGAGGAGCCGAGCGAGATCGCGGCGGCGCTCACGCCGCCGAACAGGCCGACGGCCGTACCGCCGAGCGCGGCGGTCTTCAGGAACCGCCTGCGTCCGACCTCCTTGGTCTGGCGCTCAGGGGCCTCGCCCCGATCTGGTTCCCGCTGACCAGACGGCGATCCGTGCGCTCCCATGGTTCTCCTTCAGGCATCTGCCGACTCGCGGCGGCGCCGTGGTGCGCCGCGGAGGAGGAGACGACCCGACCAGGGGTTCGTAACAAAAATCGGCGGCCGATCTTCCAGTCGTTCCCGGGCCCCGCACGCGGTCCGCGAGACGCCGTGCGGCTAAAGACACATTTCAGTAACGGCCCTTGACCCTCCTGACGGCCAGGGCGAAACTCACCGCAGGCCGATTGTGTTTGCGCAAACATGTGCGATCTTGCTGCTGCATCGGACACATTCGAACGCATAACAACGACCGCATGCACCGCCGGCAGCCCGTGTCACAGCCGCTGCCCGCTGGTGCCCGACCGGGACGCAGGCGGCGATCGACCGTCGCGAAGCCCGGACCGATCCAGCTCACCGACGAGATGGAGTTACGAAAAGTGACTGTAAGAACCCTGTTCTCCGTCGCGCTGACCCTCGCCGGGTCGGCCTCGCCGGCGCAGGCCGCGGACTCCACCGCGACCTTCACCCCGGGCGCCGCCTGGACCGACACGGCCGGGTCCGACCTGCAGATGCACGGCCTCGGCATCATCAAGGTCGGCAGCACCTGGTACGGATACGGCGAGGACAAGACCGGAGAGTCCAGTTCGGACGCCGCGTTCCAGGACATCCCGTGCTACAGCTCGACGAACCTGCAGACCTGGACCTTCCAGGGCGACGCGCTGACCAGGCAGGCCAGCGGCGACCTCGGCCCCAACCGGGTCGTGGAGCGCCCGAAGGTGATCTACAACTCCACCACCCACGAGTACGTCATGTGGATGCACATCGACAACGCGGGCTACTCGGCCGCCGAAGCCGGAGTCGCCGAGAGCTCCACCCCCTGCGGCCCGTACACCTACCTCGGCGCCTCCCGGCCCCTCGGTTTCCAGAGCCGCGATATCGGCCTGTTCCAGGACACCAACGGAACCGCGTACCTGCTCACCGAGGACCGCGCCAACGGCCTGCGCATCGACAAGCTCGCCTCGAACTACCTGAGCGTGGTCAGCTCCGGCAGCGCCAACGGCGGCAGCACCGCGCTGCTGGCCGACTACGAGGCTCCCGCCATGGTGCACGTCGGCGGCACCTACTACCTGCTCGCCTCGCACCTGACCGGCTGGGCGACCAACGACAACGTGTACTCGACCGCGAGTTCCCCGGCCGGGCCCTGGTCGGCCGTCAAGAACTTCGCCCCGGTCGGCACGGACACGTACAACACGCAGACCGCGAACATCATCCCGGTGACCGGGTCCGCGGGCACCATGTACATCTACGCGGGCGACCGCTGGACCGCGTCGAACCTCGGCACCTCCCCGCTGATCTGGCTGCCGCTGGACATCTCCGGCGGCACGGTCAACGCCGGATGGCAGAACTCGTGGACGCTCAACCTGACCACCGGCACCTGGACAGGCAACTCCAACCCGGCCCAGGCCACCGACTACCTGACCAACGCCAACAGCAACCAGGTCCTGGACGTGAGCGGCGCATCCACCGCCAACGGCGCGAAGATCGACCAGTACACCAACCACTCAGGCACCAACCAGCAGTGGAAGCTCTCCTAGCCGCCGGTGATCGCCCGCGTAAACAGAAGGAGGCTCACATGACCATTCGGTCACGACTTCGATACCTGAGAAAGCCGCTGATTTCCGCGGCCACGACAATCGCATTGGCCACCGGCATTCTGTTCGCGACCGTCGGCACATCGCAGGCCGCCACATCACTCCCCTGCGACATCTACGCCGCCGCCGGCACCCCCTGCGTCGCCGCACACAGCACGACCCGCGCGCTCTACGCGGCATACAACGGCCCGCTCTACCAGGTAAAGCGCGCATCTGACGGCACCACCACCAACATCGACACACTCACCGCCGGAGGCTACGCGAACGCCGCAACGCAGAACTCCTTCTGCAGCGGCACGACGTGCACCATCACAGAGATCTACGACCAGAGTTCCGAACACAACAACCTCACCATCGAAGGGCCCGGCGGGGCCGTGAACAAGGCGGACGTCGGAGCGAACGCGAACGCGCTGCCGGTGACGGTCGGCGGCCACCAGGTCTACGGGCTCTACGTCGCGTCCGGCGTCGGCTACCGGGACGACAGCACCAAGGGCGTGGCCACCGGCGCCGATCCGCAGGGCGCTTACATGGTGGCCAGCGGCACGCACGTCAACGGCAACTGCTGCTTCGACTACGGCAACGCCGAGACCGACAACGACGCCAACGGCGACGGCCACATGGACGCGGTCAACCTCAGCACGGAATGCTGGTTCTCCCCGTGTTCGGGATCAGGCCCCTGGGTCCAGGCCGACATGGAGAACGGCCTGTTCGCCGGCGGCACCGGGTCCGACACGAACAACAAGGGCAATTCCAGCGCCTTCGTCACCGCACTGGTCAAGAACAACGGCACCAACACCTATGCCGTCAAGGGCGGCAACTCCCAATCCGGCGGGCTGACTACCTGGTACGACGGCGCGCTGCCGAGCGGATACGACCCGATGCACAAGGAAGGCGCCATCGTCCTGGGCACCGGCGGTGACAACAGCGACGGCGGCATCGGCTCCTTCTTCGAAGGCGTCATGACCGCCGGCTACCCGACCGACGCGGCCGACAACGCCGTCCAGGCCAACATCGGCGCGGCCGGTTACACGTACTCGGGCAGTGAGGTACACGCGGTCGGCGCGAGCCAGTGCCTGGACGTGCCCGGCGCGACCACGACCGAGGGCACCCAGCTACAAATCTGGGACTGCAACGGCGGAAGCAACCAGCAGTGGACATTGAACTGAGAATATTGCGACAGCGCTGAGCGACACCGTCGCGATGGGCGACGTGCGGACGGGGAAGCCGGGTCAGCCGGCGCCCGCCCGCACGTCGCCCGGTCCGGAGCAGGCGCCATCCGCGGCCGCGCTCCTCGGCGGCGCGGTGCTGCTGCGTAGGACGAGGCGCATCGGGATGGTGGAGACAGCGCCCGGAGCCGCGCACCCGGCGATCTCGTCGAGCAGCAGCGCCACGCAGCGCCGGCCGACCTCCTCGAAGTCCTGGTGCACCGTGGTCAGCGGCGGCTGGAAGCAGCCTGACTCCGCCACGTCGTCGAACCCGATCACACTCACGTCACGCGGCACCACGCGGCCCACCTCCACCAGCGCCCGCATCAACCCGAGCGCCATATGGTCGTTAGCCGCGAACACGGCCGTCACCTCCTGCCGCGCAGCCAGCGACCTGCCCGCCTCGTAGCCGGACTGCGCGCTCCAGTCGCCATGGCTGACCGGAGGGACCTGGGCGTCGGCGGCCGTGAGCGCGGCGCGCCATGCGTCGGCCCTGCGACGCGCCGAATAAGAATCCTCAGGTCCCGCCAGGTGCCACACCGTCTCATGCCCCAGGCCGAGCAGATGCTCGGTCGCGGCCCGCGCACCCAACGCCTGGTTGTTGTCGACCGAGGGAAAGCGCTGGTCGAGGTCGCCGTCCGCGATCACGACGGGGACGCCGTGGGGCAGGTCGAGATCGGGCCGGTCCAGGATCTGCGCCTCGATCAGCACAATCCCGTCCACCGCCTGCGCGGCCAGCGCGGAGAACGCCTCGCGGACCGCTCCGCCGGTCGACGCCCGCACGGCGATGACGTTCACGGAGTAGCCGGAGTCCTGAGCCGCGCTCGAGATGGCCTGCAACGTCCGGGCATTGCCGTGCGCGTTCAGGGCGAAACTGATCACACCGATCATCCGGAACTTCCCCGTGGCCAGGGCGCGCGCGGCGGTGTTCGGACGGTAGCCGAGCTGCCGCATCGCCGAAAGCACCCGCCCGCGAGTCGCCTCGTCCACGTTCGTACGGCTGTTCGCGACCCGGGAGACGGTCTGACTCGACACTCCGGCCAGCGTCGCGACATCCGCCTGCGTCGGCGAAGAACCCTCGGATACCGGCACGAGCCCGCCCTTCACCACGCTCACCTGCGGTCGCGCGAACATCGTATCCGAACCTGCCGAGCCGCCGGGTTGAGGGGACAGTTCACTCCGCCTACTCGGTAAACCGCTCGAAACGCCCGAAACGAACATGACACGATGTTTCCGCAGTAAATAGAAACGCGGACAACCCGGATGACCTGGTCGATCTCTGGGAGATCGACCTTCGCCGGGCCCGCAGCCACGGGAGCCCCGGCAAGCGAACTGCGACCGCAGCAGCAAAATCAGGGATGCGGACGCTCGCGGACCCAGCCACAGCCTTAGCCTCTTTTCGCTCATTAGCAGCCCTATGCCCCATAGGATCTATTGGCCGGTCGAGTCGGGAAGCCAATGGAGCGCGCCGAGCAGGCCGAGCATCCGGACCGTGTCCGATGAGCTGCGACGAAGCATTGCATCCGTGCACTACAGGCACGTGCGAGAAGCAGACCCGGCCGACCGGCAGGGAAGGCGCCGGCTCGGCGCTGCGGCCTTAGCGCCATACTAGTTCGCATTAGGCCAGCTCAGTGCCCTGTTGGCGCCAACGGAGCCCGCGAGTCATCTTGCCCTATCAGGACCCTCGTCGGACGCTTCCAGCCACCCGCTTTCAAGCGGTCAATCCGAGTGAGCTCTGCGGCGGCGCCGGACAGACCGTTGAATATCGCCGCGGTTCGCAGCAGGCATGTCAGGGGTCTTCGTCGAGGAGCTTGGCCGCCGCCGTGGGGTCCATGAGGTTGGACCAGATCTGCTCCTTCGGGGCCATCGGTCGCTCGGGCATGGCGTAGTCGGACATCCACGTGTCGGGCTCACAACCCGGCACCAGGCTCACTATGGTCGCGGCCAACCGCTTGGGGACCGATCCGATGATCCGGATCGCAAGGTAGGTTTCGTGCCCCTGGTCGGCCAGAACATGGATGCCCAAAGCGGCGCCGTCGAGCATGACGGCGTGCTCGTGACCGTCGAGCAGCGATTGGCGGATCAGATCGGGCGCAGTCGGCGCTCAATGCGGGCGGCTCCCTCGGCCGGGCGTATCAGAGTAGGCGTGTTGTCCAATATGTCGTGGTTTGGTGGCGGGGCCTGGCGTTATCTGGTGTTCGATTGGGCGGTGGGGTGATCGCGTCATGGTGATCCGTAGGGGTTCGTGATCTACG